>Ga0206814_10017_pt2 | contig 40239 bp, 45 predicted proteins | sample Alteio_BWOrgCont_90_FD_152850 | JGI IMG/M metagenome (GOLD analysis project Ga0206814, IMG submission 152850) | Enriched cells from forest soil in Barre Woods Harvard Forest LTER site, Petersham, Massachusetts, United States -... | ecosystem: Environmental > Terrestrial > Soil > Temperate forest >...
GGATGCGGGACTCGATTTAATTCCCAAGGGTGCGAAAATTCTCACGCATTGCAACACGGGGCCGATCGCGACGGCCGCCGGTGGTACGGCGCTCGGGGTGATTATTCACGCTGCACGGGCCGGCAAGAAACCCAACGTGTTCGTCGACGAGACGCGCCCACTGTTGCAAGGTTCACGACTCACGTATTTCGAGCTTGCGCAAGCGGGCGTCGAGGCAACGTTGCAGGTTGACGGAGCGGCCGCAATTGCGATGAGCCGCAAGAAGATCGATCTCGTTATTGTCGGAGCGGACCGCATCACCCGTAACGGCGACACCGCGAACAAGATTGGAACCTATGGCCTCGCGATTCTCGCAGCCCATCACGGGATTCCGTTCTACGTCGCGGCGCCGCGTTCAACGTTCGACTTTTCGATGGACTCCGGCGACGCCATTCACATCGAAGAGCGCAAGGCCGAAGAAGTGACATCCTTCGGCGGTACGCGCGTGGCACCGGAGGGGGCGAACGTGTATAATCCTGCGTTCGATGTTACGCCGGGACATCTCGTCACCGCGTTCGTCACCGAATACGGCGTCGTCCGCGCGCCATACCTCGACTCGATCCCAAGCCTGGAGTTGCGCCCACGCCTCGGCGCGTTGCACGCGTAGGTGGCTGGAAACATTCGGTTCGGCGCAGCGGCGCTTGCAATAGCGCTGTGTCTATCACGGTTCACCGGTGCGCCCGCCGTCGCGCAAACGCTAACGGCGAGTGATTCAACACGCTGTCTTGACCTTGTGAATTCGCGCAATTATGTCGCTGCGAAAAGTCCGTGTCAAAATGCTTACGGCGACATCATGGCGGACCAGTCGTCCAATATCATTCCGTCAAGCATGCCGGCCTATGCGGCACTTCTCCGCGACGCCCAGACATTGCGAGCCTATGGCATCGCCCTCAGGAAGACGGGAGATGTCCCCGACGAATGGGCTTTCTATGGGATGGCTCGGCGCTATGCCTATCGCGTGCTCCGCGGCCCGGTTCTCTCCGACCCGAGCGTCAACGCGATGCGGGCTTCGGCGCAGGCAGTGCTCTCGGAGATCGAGCCTCGATACGATGCGTTTGTTAAAACGTACACCTCGGGTAATTGCTCCGGCTTCGCGAGGATCGACCCGTCAGGGTTCGTCGCCCCCGATGATCCACGAACCGAGAAGGCCCGTGCCTTGGTTCAAGCGTTTGTCTTTGTTGATAGCGCCGGCATGGCTTCGAGTGTCAAAGTTTTGCACAGAATTCCTGGTGATGCAGCGCTTGATGCGGCTGTAACCCGTGCGGCGCTCGCGACGCGCTACGATGTGAGTAGCAGTTGCCTGGACGTTCCGTGGAAAGCATCGTACGCTGCGCTTTTCGACCCGGATTGGCCGGCCGACGTCGTGATAACGCAGGCACAGATGGCGGCCGGGCTCGCCCCCGGGCTTCCCTGCAATCACGAAGAGGCGACCGTGACGCGACCCGTAGCAACTACCTACCCGGATGACGCGCGCGATCTCAAGCTCGGACCGGTCACCGTGATTGTTCGCGTCGACCTCGACGCCTCGGGCGCGGTGACGCAAACCGCCATTGCTCGATCATCCGGAAACGTATCGATCGACATGGCGGCCATCGCGGAAGCGCGAGCGAGCGGCTACGCCCCTGCCATACGTGGGTGCAAACCGGTCCGCGGATCCTTTCTCTTTCGCGCAGAATTCAATCCGGACTAACCATGAAATTTTACGACTTCATCGACAAGGAACCCAAGATCGGGAACCTCGTCGTGATTGAGGGCACCGAACGGGCGCTTGCGGAGCGCGCCGTTGACGTTTTGCTCGATCGGTTGTTGCCGCCCGACATGCGCGACCTGAACCTGGAACGGTTTCCGGCGGCGGAATGGAGCGATGCGTCGCGCGTGCGCGAAGCGACGCAAGCGATGCCCTTTCTTGCCGACCGACGCGTCGTGCTCGTTACGGATGCGCAGGCGCTTAAAACGCAGCCTCGTCGTGAATTGCTCGAGGTTGCGCTTGGCGTGCCCGACGGCAGCACGCTGATCATCGTCGATTTGCTTTCGCCGCGTTCGAAGCGCCCGGAGCCACTGGGCCCTCAGGTTGGGCGCGCGGCGATGCGCATCGATACGACGGCGAGCGAAGATGCGCGCGCGCGATTCGTCAACGAGACGTTGACGGAGCTTGGCGCGACCGCCGAGGCGCGCGTCGTTGCCGAACTGAGTCGAAGCGAAGTCGAGCTTTCCGCCGTGCGCAACGATCTGCAAAAGCTCGCGCTCGGTGGCAAGAAGATTGCGTACAAGGATCTTGAGGGCGAGTCGCTTGCGGTTGAGGATCCGAAGGCCTACCGATACGCCAGTGCCTTGGTGGAAGGCAAGATCGCCGAAGCACTCTCGATCGTCCATGAATTCTTTGCCAACGACCGAGGAGCCGCGATCCCGCTGCTCTCGGCCCTTGCCACCGAGTGCGGGTACCTTTGGGAGATGGCTCGTCCTGGCGGAGAGCTGCCGGCGCGCGCAAAATGGCGCGAGCGTGTTCTGAGGCCACTGGCCAGTCGGGTAGGAGAACGGCGGGCGCGTGTGGCTTATGAGCGTGCGGTTCGCGGCGTCGAGGCCATCGTGACCGGCGGGGCGGGCAGCGACCCCGACGACCACCGGACGCTGGTCGAACGGATCACCGTCGAGCTATCAGGGATAAGCCGCCGATAACCGAACTAACAGTCCCATTGGAGGGGAGTCTGGACGAGTACATGGATGTTGCGCCGTCGCCGGTTAGTCTCAACGACCTCGACCCCAAAGCGGAACTAGCGAACGACGTCGAACGGGCGCGCGGCGAGCGCGACGATTTAGAACGCCAGATTGCGGCAGATCGCGAAAAGCTGTCGTCGATTCGTGCTGCCCTCGACACGATGGTGCAGCACACGTGGCGCGACGTGTTCAGCCAACAGCAGAACATGCGCGATAAGGAAAACATCAGCTCGGCGTTGACGCTCGGGTGGTTCGGCAATCAGTTGGTCGCAGGCGCCGCGTTCATCGTGTTCGCAGCAACGATGATTCTCGCGTTTCAAGTCACAGGTGGCGTGATCGTGGGCGGAGCCTATCTGATTCTCGCCCTCGTCGGCTACTTTGTGGCGCGCGACCAATGCCTTGCGCCGATCCGCAAGACGCGCAGCAGCTATCTTGGCGAAGACGGGAAAGACATACGCTTCGTCGCGTTCACGAGTTATGAACCGGGACTCAACCATCCGCTTCTCGGCTACGACGGCCCAACCAACGGTGTACTTGAGGATCGCGCTTGGAAGATACCGGGCGTGCGCGAGAAGGAAGCGCTCTCTGAAACGTTCGTTGAGGTGATCGACGAGCGACGCGCCAACGTGCTGCTCACGCGCTTCCCCGACAAGAAGCCGACGCTCGTACACGCCGATCTTGAAAATCCATTCGTGCGCGCCTACGGCGTCTTTTTTCAACGCGCGCTCGAGCGCCAGATGGTCACCGTGCAAACGCAGGCCAATGAGTTCCGGCAGATTGTTGGGCATTTCGGGGCGCGTAAAACGAGCGACGAGAAACTTAAAAAACTTGAAACGGAGTTGGCGGAGTTCGACGGCACCGCGGCCATCATGAAGCAGACGAACGTGCCGATGACCGTGCGCAATCGATTGCTGCGCGGCGTCGTGCTCTTCCGCTTAGGTGATCCTGCCGTGCGCCGCGGGATGTTCCTTGTGACGGGCGATCACGTTGACGTTACCGACGTGATGCAGACCCTCGCGCGCGCCAGCGGAGCGACGTTGCTGCACCTGTCGTTTGCGCAAATTAAGATTGGCTACGTTGGGCAAGGGGCTTCGACGGTTGGGCGCATCTTCGATACGGCTAAGCGCTCGCGTTCGATCATCTTCATCGATGAGGCGGAGCGATTCTTTGGTGTCGATGGTTCGCCGGCATACGAATCGATGCGCAAAGAAGTTGTTCAAGCGATTATGACCCAGTGGGATAGCCTGGAAGACCGTACCGACGTGTGGCTCGTTGCCGCCGCGAAGGAGCGGGCCGGACTAGACGATGGGATCGTTGCGCGCTTTGGTTCGCTGATTGATTTCAACCCGGGTTCGTTCACCGATTCGCAAACAACGACGGTCGTGCATACCGGCGACGTGCCCGACGACCTGCTCGAACCGCCCACGCTTCCCGAGCCCGTCGTGCAGCGGTCGCGCTTGCTCTCAGCGATGTTTGCGCACGTCGACACGATGGAGTCGCAGGGCATCACCGTTCCGCGTGCCGTGCTCATCGCTGGACCGTCGCATGCGGCCAAACGCGCCGTCATCGAAAGCTTGCGCGAACAGACAGATCTCCCGATATTCGGTGGCCTGATCGATAACTTGGACGATGCGCTTGCAAGCGCGCGAGGCGCGGGCCGGGCACTCGTGGCAATTGACGTGCCGGAGTATGCGGGACCGGGAGCCATCGCGCACTTGGCGATCGTCATCGACGAGCTGACCACGACCAAGGCACCGATCTTCATTCTGGCGACGACCAACAGCGCGGAGACCCTCGACCCGGAGCTCCGCTCGCGCTTCCCTGAGTTCGTCGATCTGGCGGAACTTGAGGGCCCGCAACGACGCGAGCTCCTCATCGAGCTCCTCACCCCCAAGCCGCTCGAATTCGATCTGCTGGGGTCGCTCGACCACCTCGAGGCCCAGTCCGAGGGCATGACCGCCGAACAGCTGCGAACCTTCGTGGATGAGGCGAGCCGCAAGGCGGCCCTGCGAGCCATCGATGCGGGGACGCCCGACAACGTCCAGGTGACCCTGGCCGACTTCGAGCGCCGCGCGAACGACCGCGAGCCCGACCCCGTGGCTGCGACCAAAGACGACGAGGCAGCCCTTTAGCCCGAGGCGAACCCGGCTCTCATCCCATGGATCACCGCACCTATGCTTCGCCGTTCTCCTGGAGATACGGCCGCGCCGAGCTACGTACACTCTTTTCAGAAGAAGAACGCCGCAAGCTCTGGCGAGCGGTGTGGGTTTCGCTCGCGCAAGCCGAGTCAACGTTTGGTTTGATAACGCCTGAAGAAGTCGCCGACTTGCGCGCGCACGCGAGCGAGGTCGATATCGAGGCGGCGTTAGCAATCGAACGCGAGATTCATCACGACTTGATGGCGGAGATTCGCGTCTTTGCCTCGCAGGCGAAGATTGGCGGCGGCAAGCTGCACCTCGGCGCGACCTCGATGGACATCGAAGATACGGTCGAAACCTATCGCCTGCGCCTCGCGCTTGCCACCATTGGCGCGAACCTTCATAGCTTGTTGCAGAGCTTCGCTACGCGGGTGCGCGCGCACAGCGAGCTCGTGTGTATGGCGTTTACGCATCTGCAGCCGGCCGAGCCGACGACGCTCGGATATCGGCTCGCGGTGTACGCGCAAGATCTCTTGATCGACGATACCAATCTGCGCTTCGTCTTTGAGCAACTGACAACGAAGGGCTTGCGTGGTGCGGTCGGCACGGCGGCATCGTACGAACATCTGCTCGACCACTCCGGGCGCTCGGGCGAACTCGAAGCGGCGGTACTGGACACCTTTGGATTGACCGCCCGTGACATCAGCACTCAAACGTACACGCGCAAGCTCGATTACCTCTTGCTGACCGCCCTAGCGGGCATCGGCGCGTCCCTTTCGAAATTTGCCGCCGACATCCGCATCCTCTCAAGCCCGGAATTCGGCGAAGTGGCCGAGCCGTTTGGGAAATCCCAGGTCGGTAGCTCCGCGATGCCATTCAAGCGCAACCCGATCGTGTGCGAACGCATCGATTCGCTTGCGCGCTTGCTCGTTGGCTACGCGGATGTGGCTTGGCAGAACGCCGCAACAAACTATCTCGAACGCACGCTCGACGATAGCGCCAACCGCCGCACGATTCTTCCCGAAGCACTGCTGTGTACCGATGAAATTATTACGCTCGCGCGCAAGGTCATCGACGGATTACGCGTTGAGGAGCGGCGCATCGCGCACAACCTGCGCACCTACGGTCCGTTTGCCGGTACCGAGGCCGTTATGATGGAAGCCGCGCGCGCGGGCGGCGACCGTCAGCAGCTCCACGAAGTGATTCGCAGCGCCGCGATGGAAGCGTGGGCGGCACTCGCGCGCGGCGAGGACAATCCACTCGCGCAACGCCTGGCCGATGAAGACTTTCTCACCGCGCTCGTCGACCCCGCGGAGATTCGCCGCTTGCTCGACCCGGGCAAGCACGTCGGCACGGCGCCGAAGCGCGCGCTCGCACTCGCCGATAAAATCGACGCACTCGCAGCGTTTCCCAAGCAGAAGGTTGTGACCCCGTGAACAAAGGCATGGAGATTACGCGCGGCAAGACCAAGGTGTTATACGAATCACCCGGTTCGTCGGATCAGCTTGTCGTTGCGCAGACGGATTCGATTTCGGCGGGCGACGGTGCTCGCCGCAACGAGATCGCCGGCAAAGGCCGCCTTGCGGCGCAGACCACGGCGCGCGTGTTTCGGTTACTCAACCTCTGCGGATTGCCGACTCACTATTTGAGCGGCGGTGAAGACGACGATAACAACGAGATGCTCGTGCGTCGGTGCACGATGATTCCGCTCGAAGTGGTCGTTCGTGGCGTGGCCGCGGGCTCGTTCGTCAAGCGCAATCCGGCGTTGCAGCGCGGAACGCTCTTGGTCCCGCGCATCCTTGAGTATTTCATCAAGGACGATGCCAACCACGATCCGCTGATCGCGCCCGATGCAATCGTCAGCCAGGGCATTGCGACACCGCAGGAGCTTGGCGCTATGAACGAGCTCGCGCGGTTGGTGTTCGAAATTCTCGCGCATGCGTGGCGCAAGCGCGACGTGTTATTGGTCGACCTAAAGATTGAATTCGGCCGCCTGAGCGCAGGCCCAGAAAAAGGCCAGTTGGTGATTGCCGACGTGATCGACAACGACGCATGGCGCATTTGGCCGCAGGGTCGCGAAGACATGATGCTCGACAAGCAGATGTACCGCAACCTGGACGTCGTCGATGATGCTGGCCTCGCGCGTGTGAAGCGTGCGTATGAAGAAGTGGCCGACCTGGTGGGAACGTTCCCAGTGATGCGGCCGGGCATGGCGGCGGTGATTGCGGATGCGCCGGAGCGCGCGGAGTCGGTCAACGCCGTGCTCGCGGTGCTACAACAACTGGGCTTGCCCACGATTCGGCATATCGCAAGCCCCGCGCGCACGCCTGGCTACGTGCTGCAACTCGTTCAGCAGTTGGAGGCGACGTTCGCGCGACTGTTATTCGTAGCGGTTGGCGGCGACGACAGCTTGCGCGCGATGCTCGATTCGGCCTCGTCGTCGCCGGTGTTCGATTGGCGCGGCGATCCCCAAAACGTGGCCATGCAGTGTGCGAAGCTGCTTGGGCTTGAAGATACGGTCCTCTATGGGCGAACGCTGCTGATGCAGACCAACGCGCGCTCGGCCGTGCTGCACGCCGACGCGATGCTGCAACAAGGGATGCCTCCGGGGAAGACGGTTGGCTAAGCTGGACACCTCGGGCGTCGCGCTTCGCCCGGATGAGTTGCGCAAGATCGAAGCCGCGCTTGGGCGTGAGCCGTCGGTCGTAGAACTCCATGCCTTTGATGCGCAGTGGAGCGAACACTGCAGCTATAAATCCAGCCGCCATCACCTCAAAGCGTTGCCCACCAAGGGCCACGATGTCGTGCTTGGCCCCGGCGAAGATTCAGGCATCGTGCACTTAGGCGAACATAACGGCGAGCGTTATGGCATCGTCATCGCGCACGAGTCGCACAATCACCCTTCGCAAGTCGTGCCGTTCGAGGGTGCCGCGACCGGCATCGGTGGTATCGTGCGCGACGTGCTGTGCATGGGCGCCGAGGTTATTGCGGTTGCCGACCCGCTGCGCTTCGGCAACGTGGACGACCCGCATTCGCATGCGCGCTATGTGGCGCAGGCAGCGGTCGATGGTATTAGCGCTTACGGAAACGCGATCGGCGTGCCGAACATGGCCGGCGACGTCTATTTCGACGAACGTTTTGATGACAATTGCTTAGTGAACGTTGTCGCCCTCGGCATTGTAAAAGAATCTGAGATCATTCACTCGTACGCGCCCAAAGACGCCGACGGCTGGGACATCATCCTGGTCGGCAAGGCGACGGATCCGAGCGGCTTTGGCGGTGCCTCCTTTTCGTCGCTCACGCTCGATGCGGCCGACGAGGATTCGAACAAAGGCGCGGTTCAAGTGCCTGACCCGTTCCTCAAGAACGTATTGATGCGCGCAAGCTATGCGGTGTTTGCATACCTACGCGCGAACAACCTGACCGTTGGGTACAAAGATTTGGGCGCGGGCGGCATCATGGGCTGTTCGGCGGAAATCTGTTCGGCCGGTGGCTACGGCGCTAGCATCGACCTCACCAAGGTGAACGTTGCGCTCGACGGGCTCAAGCCGGAAGTCATTGCGATCGGCGAGACCCAAGAGCGATTGATCTGGACCGTTCCCGCAAGTATCACGCCCGAGATTCTGCGCATCTATAACGAAGAGTTCACGTTGCCGCAAATTGCGTACAACGCGCGCGCCGTCGTCATCGGGAAGGTGACGAACGACAAGCGATACGTGCTGCGTCATCGCGGCAAGATCGTGATGGACGTCGACATCGATGTGTTGACCGGATCTATTCGCGATGAGTTGCCGTTTGAGGCGCACCAGCCCGGTCCCGCGCCGACCGAGTATCCGTTTGTGACCGGCGTGCAACTCGACGAGCTTTTGGAGCGTGTGCTTGCACACGGCGACGTGGCATCGCGCGAGCCGCTTTACCGCCGGTACGATGCCGTGGTGCGTGGAGCGACGGTGATCCCGCGCGGTGCGGCCGATGCCGGTGTGCTTGCCCCGGTCCCCGGGTCGCCACTTGGCGTTGCGCTCGCCGTTGCCGGCAATCCGCGCTTCGGCCACATCGATGCACGCCTGGCCGCCCAGCACGCTGTTTACGAGGCTGTGCGCAGCGTCGTTGCAGTCGGCGCAAAGCCGGTCGCGCTCACCGACTGTCTCAATTTCGGGAACCCGCGCAAGGTCGAACATTATACCGAACTTGTCGATGCGATCGACGGCCTCGCGACGGCCGCTAACGCGTTCGAAACGCCGTTTGTTTCCGGCAATGTGAGTCTCTACAACGAAGCGTCGAACGGTAAAGCGATTCCCGCCTCGGCGATCGTCTCGTGCGTCGGCGCACTGCAAGACGTATCACACGTGGTAACGATGTCGTTCAAAGCGGCGGGCTCGGTGTTGTACTTCGTTGGGCGACCGCAAGAAGCACTTGGCGGCTCGGTGGTTCTCGACGTGCTCGGTCGCCACGAAGCGCGCCTACCACTCATTGACTATGCTGCCATCCTGCCACAGCACGCCTTGATGCAAGCGGCAGCGCGCGCGGGCTTGCTGCGATCCGCCCACGACATTGGCAGCGGCGGGTTGATCGTTGCGGTGTGCGAGATGGCCTTCCCAACGCTCACGCGCGGGCATAAGGCGATTGGCGCGCAGATCGACGATCCGTGGCAATGGACCCATGGGCGCGTCGGGAACATCGAGGCGCTCTTTGGTGAAGCGGGCGGCTTTGTCATCGAAGTGAGTGCAAATGACGTCGAAGCATTCGAGGGTCTCGCCGACGACGTCGAAGGCGTCTACGAAATCGGCGTCACGATCGGCGAACCGGTGCTGGCCGTCGAGGACGAGGCGTTTGACTTACGACGCTTGCGCGATCTTTGGGAACGCCCCTTGCGTGAGGTGTATCCGTGAAGCGTCGTATTGCCGTTGTCATATTTCCCGGAACCAATTCCGAAGGTGAGACGGTTCGGTTGTTACGCGATTGCGGCGGTGATGCGCACCTCGTGCATTGGAGCCGCAGCGTGACGTTGCCGGAGTATGATGCCTACGTTCTTCCAGGTGGGTTCGCGTACGAAGACCGTATCCGAGCGGGCGCGATTGCGGCGCACGATTCGATGATGGATCACGTCATTGACGGCGCGACCGCCGGCAAACTGGTGTTTGGCATCTGCAATGGCGCGCAAGTCTTACTCGAAGCCGGGCTCGTGCCCGGAACGGGCGAGGTTCGTCGTCCGACGGCGGCATTTACACGCAACGCTCCGGTGCCGCATTTTGTCAATGCATTTGTGTGGGTGAAGCTCGCCATCGCTCCGTCTCGGTGTCGGATTACGGCATCGCTCCCCGAGGGCGCGCTCATTCCGGCGTGGAGCTCGCATGGCGAGGGACGGCTTGCTGCAGACGAGGCGCATTTGCGCGAGATCGAAGCGGGCGGACATGTTGCGTTCCAATTCGCGCACGCCGACGGCAGCGTCGATGCCGGTGCCGTACCGAACGGCTCGGCGCTTGGCGTCGCGGGTTTAGTGAATCGCGAGGGTAACGTGCTCGCGATCATGCCGCACCCCGAACGCGACGGCTGGACATTTAATCATCCGGATCGCCGCCGTGGCGACGACATTCTTGCGCCATCGGGCGGCGCGGTGCTGTTCAAGAGTTTCGTAGAAGCGGTGAATCAAGCATGAGCGAGCGCGCCGTTGCCATCAACCTGAAGATTCCCGACAATGCAGCCTATACGGCCCTCACGACGCTGCAACGGTTGGGCGTTGATGTGACGCGGGTCGAGCGCAGCGAGATTCTCGTCGTCGATTTCGGTGGCGACGACGCGGCGCTCGCGGCGACGATCGAACGCGACGAAGCCATCTTTAATCCAAACAAACATCGTTTGACGGTGCTCGATGCGCGCGCACCGCGACCGGGCGAAGTGTGGATCGCCGAAATGGGGCGCGAGAAGCGCTACATCGGCTGGCGTCTGATTGATAAAGTCGGCGAACCGGCGAGCCTTGCCGCGCTGCGCATGGCGTGCACGCGCCTTCTTTGCAACCCCGCTATCGAAAAGGCGACCTTCCCACAATGAATCGACCGTATACAATCGCGACCCTTGGGTCACACTCGGCGCTGCAAATCCTCAAGGGCGCGCACGACGAAGGTTTTAAGACCCTGGCTATCGCGAATCGCGACACGGAACGCCTCTATCGATCGTTTTCCTTTATCGATGAAGTGATCGGCGTCGACAACTATGGTGTCTTCATGTCGCTGATCGGCGAACTCGAGAAACGCAAGTCGATTATCGTGCCACACGGATCGTTCGTGGCGTACCTCTCGCTCGAAGATCACAAGAAGATGACGGTGCCGTATTTCGGCAACAAGGCCGTGCTCGATTGGGAAGAGAGCCGGGAGTTGCAGCGGGAGTGGCTGACGCGGGCGGGCATCACGATGCCGCGGCAATTTAAGACGGGAGCCGAGATCGATCGTCCGGTGATCGTGAAGCTCTACGGAGCGGGCGGTGGCAAGGGCTACATGTTCATACGCGACGCCAAGGACTTCGAACAGCGCTCGAAAGAGCTAAAGAAGGCCTATACGATTCAAGAGTACATTATCGGCGTTCCACTCTATATTCACTATTTCTATTCGCCGCTCGAAGACCGGGTCGAGATTATGTCTATGGATCGTCGCTACGAAACGAACGTCGACTCGCTCGGTCGCATTCCGGCCGCAGCACAAGAAGGCATGGACGTGAGCCCGTCTTACGTGGTCGTCGGCAACCAACCGGTTAGTCTGCGAGAATCGATGCTGGCCGAAGCGTTACGAATGGGCGAAGATGTGGTACGTGTCAGCAAAGAGATTGCCGGCCCCAAAGGGCTCTTTGGCGCTTTCTGCATTGAAACGATCATCACACCGGACATGCAATTCTACATTATGGAAATCTCGGCGCGCATCGTTGCGGGAACCAACCTGTTTATCGATGGTTCGCCATACTCGTACCTGAACTACTCGGAGCCGATGTCGACCGGGCGCCGGATCGCGCGCGAAATTAAGAACGCGCTGCTCACCAACAACCTCTCGTCCGTGTTGGATGATTCGTCGGTTCTTTAGACTTGCGCTAGCCCTCTCACTCGTTGCGTTCGCGACTGCCGCCCCCGCGCGAGCGGCGCTGGCGTTTGACCCCGCCGCGCTCTACGCGCAAATGAAAACGGCCTACGATAAGGCCGCGGCGAGTGACTGGGAGTTCGGCGAGCAGAAGAATTATCTCTCAACCATCCTCGCAGCGGGTCGGGCGTACTCGTTGCAATTGCCGGACGATCCGAACTATGCGCAGCTGGCGACGCTCACGGTGCAGATCGGTTCGAGCCTCCACTACAACCCGCTTACCAACCATGACGGCGCGGTCTGGTACGTGCGCGAAGCCGCGCAGTGGACGATCCAGCATAGTACCGATCCGACGCTCGTAAGCGAAGCGAAGAACCTGCTCGAGCGAGTGGATTCCGAAGATCAGCCGGCGACGCTCGCGCAACAAGCCGATGCGGACGCCCTCGCGAATGCCGCTGCGTATCGTGCCGACGTGGAAGCAAGTCTCGAAATCGTGGAAGCAGACTGGCGCGCGTTCATCCTTACCGGGGACCCATCGTGGCGGGCGCTTGCGTTTAAGCGGGCTGCGAGCAATGACTTCCCGGTCGCGCACCTACCGACAACCTACGGCGCCGAGTTTGTACGCGCGGCGGAGGCGTCGAACGATCCGAATGCCGTCATCGTTCTTGCGCGCATCCGTCGATTAAACGCGCCGCTCGTTATTGCGAGTGTGACCTCCGTTCCGCACGACGTCTATCTTTCGACGCTGGCTCCGGCGGATGAATATTTTGGCAAGATGGGCTACTCGGTGATTGCCATGGAAAACGAGCTGAAGCGCATCAACACATATCTCGACTACAAATACGGCAATCGGGAAGCCAATGCGACCGTTCTAGTGGCGGATGCCATCGACGCGATGCATAAGGTCTACCCACGCGATCGGGACATGCCGAAGCTGCTATTTTCGGCATTGGCGACCCTTCGTCGTATGGACGACAATGACGCTAAGCAGGCGGCCACGCACATTCGGGCTATCCTCGTGGTCGAGTATCAAGATTCGCCGGAGGCACGCAAAGAGTTGAGCGGACAATGAGCATCGTCCTGATCGATCGGCTGCAGTTTGCCTTTACGATCATGTTCCACTACCTCTTCCCGATCACGACGATGGGCCTTGCGCCATTTGTTGCCTGGTATACCTATCGCGCGGCAAAGACGCGCGACCCGATGATGGCGCACGCCGCAACGTTCTGGACGAAAATCTTTACGGTCAACTTTGCGATCGGCGTGGTAACCGGGATTCCGATGGAGTTTCAGTTCGGCACGAACTGGGCGACGTTCTCGGCAAAGGCGGGCGGCGTAATCGGCCAGCCGCTGGCGATGGAGGGCGCCTACGCGTTCTTCGTCGAGTCGATCTTTCTCGGGGCGATGTTTTACGCGCGTAAAGCCATTCCAACGCGCTTGCAGAGCGTGAGTGCCGTGTGCGTCTGGCTTGGATCATGGCTTTCGGGTTTCTTTATCGTTGCGACCGACGCGTGGATGCAACATCCGGTTGGATACGCGGTTGCGTCGGACGGTCGTATCGAAATGGCAAGCCTGTGGGATGTGTTGATGTCGCCATTTGCGTGGTGGCAATATCTACACGTTTTGTGCGGTGCGCTCGTTGCAGGCGGCTTTGTTGTTGCCGGAATCGGCGCCTACTATCTGCTTTCGAAACGCGAAGATGTACTAGGTCGAGACTTTGTGCGACGCGGCGTCGCGATTGCGGCGATCTTTTCGGCGCTCGCCGTCTTCCCGACCGGGGATCGGAACAGCGCCAACGTGACGCAATACCAGCCGGTGAAGCTGGCCGCGATGGAAGGCCTGTTTGAATCGGTGAACGGCGCCCCGCTCGCAATCATCGGCATGCCCGACGTAGCGAACCGCAAGCTCATCGATCCGGTCGTAGTGCCGGATGTCTTGAGCTTCCTCGCGTATGGAAACTTTCGGGCCGGGGTGCACGGTCTGACGGCGTACGCGACGGAACTTTGGCCGCCGGTCGAGTTGACATATTACGCCTATCACGTGATGGTCGGGCTCGGGACGATCTTTGTTGGGCTGGCGTTTCTTGCAACGGGTTTACTGTTGTGGCGCGAGCGATTGTTCTTGATTCCAATCGTACTGTGGGCGCTGATGCTCGCGATGCCGTTTCCCTATATCGCGAACGAAGCCGGCTGGATGACGACGGAGGTCGGACGCCAACCGTGGGTTATCTACGGGTTGATGCGGACGAGCGAAGCCGTCTCACCGAACGTTGTGAGCGGCGAAACCATGTTCACGCTCATTGGTTTCCTCGGCATGTACTTTCTGCTCGGGGTGCTCTTTGTCTATCTGACGCTGCGTGAAATTGCGGCGGGGCCAAGTGAGGCTCACGCATGAGCGTCTTAGCGTTTGTCGTGATCGCGTTTATGCTTACTGCCTACGTGCTGCTCGATGGGTACGATCTCGGCGTTGCTGCGATCGCGCCAATCGTGGCGCGCACCGATGATGAGCGGTGCGCCGCGATGCAAGCGATTGGCCCATTCTGGAACGGCAACGAGGTGTGGTTGATCGCGGCCGGCGGCGCGCTCTTTGCGATGTTCCCGCTGGCGTACGCATCGGCGTTCTCGGGTTTCTATCTGCCGCTGATGGTGATGCTATGGCTGCTTATGGGGCGCGGTATCGCGCTCGAGTTACGGGAGCATTTCCCGAGTGCGATTTGGCATCAATTTTGGGATGCGATGTTTTCGATTTCAAGCGTGCTGCTCATCGTAATCTTCGGCGTCGCACTTGGGAACCTGATTCGTGGGGTTCCGCTCGACCCGCAAGGATATTTCAATGGGACGTTCGCGTTCTTGCTGAATCCGTTTTCGTTGCTCGTCGCGCTCTTTGCGGTGGCTGCCCTCGCTCTCCACGGGGCAGCGTTCCTCGCATGGCGGGTTGAGGGAGCGGTTGCAGTACGTGCGCGAAAGCTAGGCCGCGCTCTTTGGATTGTGTGTGCCGTGGTTCTGATCGCGACATCGGGCATGGCTATCGTAACGCGTGGAGGGATCATCTTTAGTTGGGCCGGCATCGCTGGAATTGTTGCACTGAGCTTGCTGCTCGGATACCAAGGTGCGAGCGCCAGGAACAACGACCGCTCGGCATTTGCCGCCACGTCCGCATTCGTCGTTGCGTTGATGGCCGTGGCGGCCGGGACGATTTTCCCGTACCTTGTTCCCGCGTATCCCGCAGGCACGGGCGGCATCTCGATCTACTCGGCCGCGCCCTCGCCGCCTGCGCTTCTTAGTGCGCTGGTTGTAACGATCGTAGGAATCGTTGCCGTTTGTATCTATAGTACGGTTGTCTGGAAGAAGATGATATGAGCCTTGACTACGCCGCGAAGGCGATCGCGCAGTACGACCATAAAAAACTCACGCTCGCCTCGATCGGCAGTCACTCGGCGCTTGAGGTTGCCTACGGCGCGCGTGCGCAAGGCTTGCGCAATCTGGTCATTACGGCGAAAGGGCGCGAGCAAACCTATACGCGTCACTACCGCCGCGTCGAGACGCCAGTCCCCCGCGGTTGCGTTGACGATGTACTGGAGCTAGACACGTTCCCCGAGATCCTCAACCCGGCCGTTCAAGAGCAACTTCTCGCGCGCAACGTCGTGTTTCTTGCGAATCGCTCGTTCGAAGTGTATCTGCATCAGAAGCACAACTACGATGAGATCGAGCGCGGCATGCGCGTTCCGTTCTTTGGCAACCGGTATTTGCTGCGCGCCGAAGAACGCGATGAGCCGGGCAACCAGTACGCGCTCATGCAGAAGGCGGGCATTCGCTATCCGCTTCAGTTCGACTCACCCGAGTCGATCGATCGCCTCGTGATGGTGAAGGCACCGCACGCGAAAGTAAGTTTCGAGCGCGCGTTTTTCATGGTGTCGTCGCCGCTTGAGTTTCGCGAGGTCAGTGTGCGCCTGATTCGTGAGGGCATGCTCACCGAGGCGGGCCTGCACGATGCAGTGATCGAGGAGTACGCGCTCGGGCCGTCGGTAAATTTGAATTTCTTTTACTCGCCGATTCTTGGCGAGTTGGAATTAAGTGGCACCGACACGCGTCGGCAGACGAACTTGGAGGGCTTTCGCAACGTGCCGCCGTCGGTGCTCGACGCGCTTAAAAACGTTCCGATGCGTTTGGAAGAAGCGGGACACATCGCCGCAACGCTCACCGAATCGACGCTCGAGAAGGCATTTGAAATGGGCGAACGATTCGTGGCGGCAACGCGCGAGGCAAATGCGCCCGGCGTGATCGGACCATTTGCGTTGCAATGCGTCATTGTCGCGGGGCCGCCGAAAGACTTCGTCTGCTACGACGTGTCGTTGCGTATCCCCGGGTCCCCCGGCACACGCTATACGCCGTATTCCTCATACCGCTGGGGCCGTGATGTTTCCGTCGGCGAACGCATCGCCATGGAACTGGTCATGGCGCGCGATTCAAAGCGCCTGGCGGAGATCCTGACGTAAGCTAGCGACCGCGAACGACGTAGCGGCCCGCAATCGGTGAATCCACGACGTCGGCGACCTCGAAACCGAGGCTTTTAAGCTTCTCGGTCGTGGCAGCGCCGTCGGTACCGACCTCGATAAAAACAGCGTAGCCGCCGGGCAAAAGGGCCCGGCGGATCGCGTTAAATTCGAGCGGACCGAGTAATTCGAGGGTATCGATTGCCAAGACTCGGTCAACCGGCGGGCCGGCGTGCGTGTCGCCGATAACCACGTTTTCGAGCTTTTCCTCGACCATTCTGGTTGAAACCGACCGGACGAGCTCGGAGGTCGGATCGCACACAATGATGAGGAGATCGGGCCTTGCGACGGCGATACTCATAGCCGTTTCGCAGGTAGGGGCCCCGAACGCCAACATGCGGCCATCTTGAGGGGCCGCTAGCAGATCGAGGGTAACCGGGACGCTGGGGGGCTGCGTTGCATCCATTAGGGCCCGCTTTCTCATCTTGCCCAGGGTTGCCCTGGTGTGGTAGTCTGATCCGGTCTAGGTTTCGTGGTCGATTTTCAGTCTTAGGGCGTTAGCGAGCAGATTCCATAGAACAACACTACTTAATAACCGAGGAGTCCTCGTAAACTAATGTACCAAGATGAAACTTTGAACTGCGTTGATTGTTCGCGCCAGTTCACGTTTTCGGCCGGAGAACAAGAATTCTTCGCCATGAAGGGCTTTCAAAACAAGCCCAACCGTTGCCCCGACTGCCGTGCGGCCCGCAAGGCCTCAGGCGGCGGTGGAAGCCGTGGCGGTAGCCGCGGTGGATTCGGCGGCGGTGCCGGCGGCGGCGGCGGACAGCGCGAAATGTTCCGCGCGACCTGCAGCCAGTGCGGCGGCGTGGCCGAAGTGCCGTTCCAACCGCGTGGCGACAAGCCCGTTTACTGCCGCGACTGCTTCCAGAGCCGTCCGAGCTATCGCTAGTCTCTAGCGAGAAATGAAAAGAGGCCTGCACTTCGGTGCGGGCCTCTTTTTTTTGTGTGCTGAAATGCCGCGCGGCCCGACAGGTTTGCCCAAGGAATTGTCTTGGATTATGCTTGCAAGATCGAATTGAGCCTGCTACAATTAGCTCAGGGGTGGGGCTTGGAGCCGGGATTGGCTGTCAATCTATCCGTGCGGGTTCGATTCCCGTCCACTCCAACACCGGCAGGTGACAAAGGAGCGTCTCGGGCGCTATACTGGGATAGACAGTCAATCCCGGCTAGAAGAGCCCCGAGGCGCCCGCATACGCGGGCGTTTTCGTTTTGGGGGAGATGTGTTGGCGGAAGTATCGCAAGGTCCGGGTCGGCCGCCCGTGGCGCACGACGAGAAGAAAGTCCCGTTCTCGGCTTCGATCCGGCGGTCGAGCGCGAGCATTTTCGAAATAGTTACATTGATAACGGGCGAGCAAAAGGGAGCGGTACTCGAACGTCTTGCGAGTGCCGAGTTTGTGCGCATCGCGAAAGCAATACTCGACGCTCGAAAGCGCCTCCAGGCAGATCTGGATCAATTCGGATTCGGACCAACGCAGGTCGAGGAAAACGAGGTCGAGAGCGGAGATCAATTTGCCACCGTTTTTATTACTCCGCACTTCACCATCCACGCAACGGAGCGTGCGCTATACCACCTTGGCCTCAATCCGAACGAATTCAACAACGCAAATATCGGGAAGCTACTGAATGAGATGCGTCGCTTTGGCACGCGGCTTGGGAGGCTTGACTTGATAAACAATGCTCTAAGACTTGGAGCGGACGAGAGTGTAGAACAGTCCCTTGAAACGCTCAAGAACAAACGTGTGCGAATGTGGATTGTTGGCGACAATGATCCCTATGTCGGACAGCTAACGGACTTCGTGCAGGCAGTGCAACTCGGCGCGATTATGGGAGGGCCGTCGGAGAGAAATGGCACGGGGCTGATCCCCAAGGGAAACGTCCTGCGTGTTGAGCCGTGGGACCCAGCGACGAAAAAAATTCTCTACAGCTGTCACTTGGCTGGATTGCCTGGAGTGAAGCCATCGTTCACGATTAACATCGATGCTGACTCCATGACGTGGGAAAGTTTTCCGGCCGGCAATGATATCGATGAGCCAATCACGATGCTATTTTCGCGCGGTGGCCCAATCGGGTCTAGCAAGACGTTCACCGTTTTTCCCGGTGGCCGCGCGCAACTCGCTAGGAACCAATAGATCGTGAAGTATAAACAGCCGTGAGCAATTCGGAACAGTTACCGACTGAAGCTCAGGTGCGCCGGACCATAAGCTTAACGCGCGAGTGGATCGCGCAGGCGCGAGCTGTCGCACCATATGCCGATTTCTTGTATCGCCCCGGTTCGCCGCAACGCTCTTGGCACGATAGGCTCATCGCGATGATTCCGGAGACGATAGACCTGCTCGATCGCCTAGAGGCAAACCCTGGGGCGCCGATCGTCGGAAGAGATGCAGCCCTGTTTCATCGATTGAACAGCGCAATGGCGAACTCGGCTGCGGTTCAGGCCGAATTCAATCCCCCCTTTGAGGACCACGTCGAAATGATTCGGACCGTGGTCTACGAGCGATGCCCCGCTGGCTCCGTGGATCGGGTTCTCATCGATGCCGCAGTAGCCAGCGTCCTCTCAAGCGCAAACGTGGCCGAGCGACTGGAGCGATATCAGCAAATGCTCCTCACTTGGGTAAGAATTCTAGGTAGCCAGCCCTCGGTATAAAGAAAAGGCCCGCGAGTTCGCGGTCCTTCGACAAGCTCAGGATGACACCGGTTGGCTAGCTGCGGCGGGCTTCGCCGGCTCGGTAGCGGTAGACGATTCGGGCTTTGCTTAAATCGTAGGGGGACATTTCAAGATCGACGCGGTCGCCGAGTAGAATTTTGATTCGGTGGCGACGCAGGCGTCCGGCCAAATGGGCAAGGACCGTGTGGCCATTCTCGAGTTCGACCGCGAAGGTCGTGCTGGGGAAAATCTGACGGACGGTTCCGAAGACCTCGAGGGGCGCTTCTTTAACGGGCTCCGCTTTGGCTGGTTTTGGCATCCGCGCAAGTATAGCCGATAAGGGGCGGAATCGCCTAGTGCCTATGCGAATCGGCCTGGCTCTGGAGGTACCCTATGCCAACCGAAACCCTGACCGAACGCACCGGGCTGCTGACCGTCCGCGGCAATCCGATCACCCTGCTGGGCCCCGCCCTGAAGGCCGGCGACACGGCTCCCGATCTGCATTTGAGCGCCGCCGATCTCTCGGTGAAGACCCTCGACGACCTGACCGGCGGTGGCAAGAACGCTGCGCTGCTGATTGTGGTCCCCTCGCTCGACACCGGCGTGTGCTCGCTCGAGTCGCAAAAATTCAACACGCGTATCGACGAACTGCCCGCCGGCGTGAAGGCCTACGTGGTCAGCGTCGACCTGCCGTTTGCTATGACGCGCTGGGGCACCGAGCAAGGCAATATGAAACTCGAGATGCTCTCCGACTATCGCGACCACCAATTCGGGCGTGACTATGGCGTGCGTATTAAGGAAACCGGACTGCTCGCGCGCTCGATCATCGTGATTGGGGCCGACAAACGTATCGCCTATTTTGCGATCGTCCCCGAACTCACGAGCGAACCGAACTACGACGAAGCCATCAAGGCCGCTCAAGCCTCGGCGTCGTAAAACGGGGCGATGCCCCCGACGGTTTTTATCCTGGATTTTGGCGCGCAATATAGCCAACTGATTGCGCGGCGTACGCGCGAACTCGGCGTGTACTGCGAGATCGTTCCCTTTGATGTATCGTGGACGGCGTTGCAAGCGCGCAACGCCGTCGCGATCATTCTCTCCGGCGGACCGGAGAGCACGCTCGTTCCCGATGCGCCGGATCTCGATCCGGCGATTCTCACCTCGGGGCTGCCGATTCTCGGCATCTGCTACGGCATGCAGTTGATGGCGCGACACCTCGGCGCGCAGCTCGTCAAACTCGATCACGCCGAGTACGGCCCGGCAACACTTTCAACGCAGCACCCTGACTCGCAGCTCTGGTTTGACGTTCCCCGCGACTCGCGCGTGTGGATGTCGCATGGCGATTCGGTTACGAAATTGCCAGCGGGGTTTGTTGAACTCGCATCGACCGAACGCTGCAACGTCGCGGCGATGGGCGATGCGGCGCGCAAGCTCTATGGCGTTCAGTTCCACCCCGAAGTCGTCCATACGCAAGCCGGGCGCACGATTCTTGCGAATTTCTTGCATCGCGTCGCCGGCTTGCCGAGCGACTGGAAGATGGAGAACATCGTTGACGGCGCGATTGCCGACATCCGCAAGCAGGTCGGCAATGATAAAGTAATTTGCGCGCTCTCGGGCGGTGTTGATTCCGCCGTTGCCGCAACGCTTGTCGCTCGGGCGATCGGCGAACAGCTCACGTGCGTGTTCGTCGACCATGGCTTGCTCCGCAAGGATGAAGCGGCGGGCGTGCTTGCAGCGTTTCGCGACGTGCTGCACCTCAACGTGGTAGCGGTTGATGCAAGCGAACGGTTTCTGAGTAAGCTTGAAGGCGTTGAAGATCCAGAACGCAAGCGGATCATCATCGGGCATGAGTTTATCGCCGTGTTCGAAGAGGAAGCCGCCAAGATTCCCGGTGTGAAGTATCTCGTGCAAGGCACGCTCTATCCCGACGTTATCGAATCGAAGACGCCCGGCAGTAAAGCGGGGCACAAGATCAAGTCGCATCACAACGTCGGCGGCTTGCCGGAAAATATGCAGTTCAGCCTCATCGAGCCGCTGCGCTCGCTCTTTAAAGATGAAGTGCGCGCGCTCGGGCGCGTGTTAGGATTGCCGGAACATATTGTGGCGCGTCAGCCGTTCCCGGGGCCGGGCATGGCGGTGCGTGTGATCGGCGATATCACCCGCGAGCGATTAAAGGTTGTGACTGAGGCCGATGCAATTGTGCGCGACGAGATCGACCGCGCGACGTATCTCCAGCCATTCCCTTGGCAGTACTTTGCGGTGCTCACCCCGGTACGCAGCGTTGGCGTGATGGGTGACGGGCGTACGTATGCGAACTTGGTCGCGGTGCGCGCAATTACGAGCGAAGATGGCATGACCGCCGATTGGGCGCGTTTGCCGCACGAATTGCTCGAACGCATTTCGACGCGCATCGTGAACGAAGTGCAAGGCGTCAATCGCGTGGCATACGACATTACGTCGAAACCGCCGGCAACGGTTGAGTGGGAGTAGCACCTTAGTTTATGCGGATCGTTTTGGTTGGCAACGGCGCGCGCGAAGATGCGCTCGCATGGCGTATCGCGCAGTCGCCGTCGTGTGAAGCGTTGTTCATCACGCCCGGAAATGCCGGCACGGCGCGCTACGGCACGAACTGGATGATTGGCGTTACCGATGGCAAGGCGATTCTCGAACGCGCACTTGCAGAAAAGATTGACCTCGTCGTGCTTGGCCCCGAAGCGGCTATTGCTTCGGGCGTAGGCGACCGCTTGCGCGACGCCGGGATCGCCGTGTTCGGTCCTAATCGTTCGGGTGGCCGACTCGAATCGAGCAAGGTCTTTTCCAAGCGGTTCATGGAGCGTCATGGCGTTCCAACGGCACGCGCGGTGGTCGTGCATTCGATGAGCAGCGCGAACGTGGCGCTTAACGAGTGGATTGGAACCGACGGCGTCGTCGTAAAAGCCGATGGTCTCGCCGCGGGCAAAGGCGTTGTCGTGTGCGATAGCGTCGAGCAAGCGCGCGACGTTGTGCGCGATTGGTACGAGAATAAGAAGTTGCCCGGCGGCGGTAGCGACGTGTTGTTGGAGCAGCGCTTAGTTGGTCGCGAGGTCAGCGTTTTCGCACTCGCCGATGGTCGCGCGATGGTGCCGATTGCCGCGGCGTGCGACTACAAGCGCGCGGGCGACGGCGACACGGGGCCAAACACCGGCGGTATGGGCGCGTACTCGCCACCCCAAGGTTTTCCTGACGATATGTTCGATCAGGTCCGCGAACATATTCTTGGCCCGGTGTTGCGTGGATTGCTCGCGGAGGGCGAAGAGTATATCGGTGTGCTGTATTGCGGGTTGATGTGGACTGATGAGGGCCCCAAGGTCATCGAGTTTAATGCGCGCTTCGGGGATCCCGAAACACAAGTGTTGATGCCGCGCATCCACGGCGATTTTGCGGGATTGTTGAAATCCGCAGCGGATGGTTCGCTCGACATGAGCCTTGCAACGCTTTCGGCGCAGGCGTGCGTTGGCGTCGTACTGGCGACGAGCGACTATCCGCGCACGAGTACGCCACTCGAGGGCTTGAATCCGAACGCGAGCGTACCCGTGGGTGCGCAAGTATTCTGGGGTGGAAGCTCGCTCGATGCGGCAGGCACGGTGCGCAGCGGCGGTGGCCGCGTACTCACGGTTAGCGCAACCGGAGACGATCTCGAGATGGCGCGCACGCGCGCCTACGAAGCGGTGAAGGCCTTAGCCGGTAGTCTCGGCGCCGACGGCCTAACGTATCGCACCGATATTGCGAAACAACCTTGAAACATCCCGGCAACTATTGTAGCCTAGGATGACCTCATGAACGAGCAACCTTCAACCCGAGAAATACTTGACGTGCTGCTTGATTTCCGAAGCGCCGTGGAGCACCGCTTTGATACGGTTGATCGACGCTTTGATGCGGTTGACCGTCGATTCGACGGAATTGATCGCCGTCTCGATGGTCATGACTACCGCCTCGACGCAATCGAACGTCGCCTCGGGCGCCTAGAGACGCGCATGGAAGCGGTAGAGCGCTAGGCGTCTCTCGGCAATAGCGACGGGAGGTTGAACGTGCCGTCGACTAGGCGGACGAAGTTCCGCTCTTCGCGCAGGATGCATCGCTGCTCGCGCGCGGTTGTGAAATTCGCGATAGCTTCGGGATCGGCTTTTAGGCGCGCCTTGTAGCGTTCGTAGCTTGCGAGGCTTTCGAACGAGATTAAGCCCCAGCCAACATCGTTTGTCCCTTCGTGTGGAAGATAGTACCCAACGAGGTGGCCACCGCAGCGCGGAATGATCTTACCCCAATTCTCCGCGTAGGTTTGGAAATGGTCGAGTTGCGTGGCGTCGAGTTGGTAGCGGATGACGCAGAGTATCGTCACGGAGTGCTCCTCGAACGGCGAAGCGATGGCGGCGCTTCGGACGGCGAGCATCGTTCCGGTGAGGATGATGCTCCCGATCGCTTCGCCCCGAGTGATCATGCCTCAACGGTACCACGGACTCCCTTCACGTCTGCGTGAACTGTGGCGACGCGCGCCACGAGTAGCGGCGCGAAGCTGCCGCGCACCGAGGACGCAACCACGAACCAAAGTACCGCAGCGATAAACCCCGGGAAGACGCCGAGCGGCGCCATCGTCGAGTGAAACACCAAGATGTTAGCAATGACGGCGGCAAGCGTTACGAGCGCGAGCGGCACGTACCGATTGATCAGAATGAAGAACCCCGTGATGCCCTGGACGGCGTCAACGAAGAGCGCGAAGTGCGACCCGAAGAATGCGGTTTGGAACATGCCCGCGTATCCCGGCTCTGTCGGCGGTGGGTTGAACGCGACGTAGAAACCGGCGACTCCGGCGAATGTGAAGAGTAGGCCCAGCAGCACTCGGGCGACGATTGTTAGCTTGTTCATACTACGACGTCGTTTGAGGTGCGCTAAAATCGACACCGCGCCGCGCGAAGCTTGAGCAAGTCGCGATCGCGCGCGTTACCTGCCAGCTCCGCTGCCCGTTCGAATTCGGCGCTTGCCTCACTGAAACGCTGCAGCTTCTCGAGCAGATCGCCGCGGACGCTCGGCAACAGGTGGTATCTTTTCAGCGAAGGCTCGTTCAGAAGCCCGTCGACAAGCTCAAGGCCGGCAGCGGGCCCAAACGCCAACCCGATCGCGACTGCGCGATTGAGCTCAACAACCGGCGATGGCGCCAGTTGTGCGAGCGCGTCGTACAAGGCGGCGATCCGCTCCCAGTCCGTATCATCGGCGACCCGTGCGCGCGCATGGCAGGCCGCGATGGCAGCTTGAAGCGTGTACTTACCGAGCGGCCCTTCGCATTCCTCAGCACGCTGGAGTGCGGCAAGACCGCGACGTATCCGCGGTTGATCCCAGCGACTGCGATCTTGATCGAGGAGCAGCACGTGCTCGCCCGCGGGACCAATCCGAGCTCGCGTGCGCGAGGCTTGGATTTCCATCAGCGCTACTAGGCCGTGGACCTCGCATTCGTGCGGGAGCATTTCGGCAACGACGCGTCCTAAACGCGTCGCTTCCTGACAGAGCTCGGGACGCAGTACGTCGTTGCCGCTGGTCGCCGAGTAGCCCTCGTTGAAAATCAGATAGAGCACTTCAAGCACGGAAGCCAAGCGCTCCGCCCGCGCAGCGGCGTCAGGCACCTCGAATGGTACGCGCGCTTCGGAAAGTGTGCGCTTAGCGCGAACGATGCGCTGCGCGACGGTCGGTTCGGAAATAAGAAATGCGCGGGCGATCTCGGACGTCGAAAGGCCGCCGAGCAACCGCAATGTCAGGGCGAGTCGCGCTTCAAGCGAGAGCACGGGATGACAGGCCACAAACATGAGGCGCAGGAGGTCGTCATCGATGCCATCGATGCGTTCAGAGAAATCCGGCTCGAACGCGGTGCTTGTGAATTCGCCCAGTTTGCGTTCGGCGGTTTCTTCGCGCCGGAACCGATCGATCGCCCGTCGCTTCGCGACGGACATCAACCACGCGCCCGGCTTGTTGGGAATGCCTTCGCCTGGCCATTGCTCGAGGGCGGAAACAAACGCGTCTTGCGCAAGCTCTTCCGCGACGCCGACGTCGCGCACCACACGCGCAAGGCCCGCGATCAGTCTGGGGGATTCGATCCCCCAGACTGCCTCGATTACATCTCCGCTAGTTCGTGCAGTTGACACGTGCCTGCGCCGGTAAGATCGAGAAACCGTTGTGTTAGGGCGATCACTTCATCTTTTGACTGCACGTTGAACAGCGCGAAGCCGCCGACGACTTCCTTGCTCTCGGTGAACGGCCCGTCGGTTACGGTCGTTTTGCCGCTGTTCTTCTGAACCCGCACGCTGACGCCGGTTGGCGCAATACCGCCCGTGTCGAGCATTTGGCCGGACGCTGTCAGCTCCGCAATAAGCGCCCCCATTTTTTCAGGCATCTTCGGGTCTGGAGGTCCCGACTGGGCGCTCGGATCGTAGGTGTAGACCGAAATGAACTTCACTATTGAATCCCAGCAAAATCTGCTTCTTCGAAGAGTTGCCGAATCTCGATCTCTTCGCAGCGAGAAAACGGACATTGCGAAAGGCGCTCGATGATCTCTTCCTTCGACCGTCCTTGCAGAATCCAAAAGCCGGCGACCAGTTCCTTCGTCTCCGTGAAGGGGCCGTCCATAACGACGGGCTTTCCGTTCGAATAGCTGATGCGCGACGACTTCGAGGTGGGTAGTAGGCCGCCACCATCGAGGAATACGCCGTCGCGGATGAGTGTTTGGTTGAACGCCCCCATTGTAGAAAGCTCTTGTGCCGTGGGCATCTCGCCCGCTTCGCTTGCTTTGGTCGCTTTGACCATGACTAGGTATCGCATGACCTCTCCCTTAGTTTTGAAACGTGATCTACCTACTCGTCGAACGGGATGGCCTGAGATCGACACGTCGAGCTCCCGATGGCCCGAAACCTGTGGTGGGCCTGGCCCGTAGGGTAGTCAATGTACAAGACGTGGTTTTGTTTTGTTCTGGTGCTCTGCCTCACGATCGGCCCGCTCGCGGCGCGTGCCGACGATGCGGATCTCGAGACGCTCTACCATCAGGCGGTGGCCGCCATGGAAGGGCTGCCGCAACCTCTGTTTGTGACCTATCAAATGGTTGGCACAAGTAACGGACTGAAGGTTGGTCTCATCGTTCAGAAGGGCAACGTGTGGCTGAACATGCAGCCCGGGGACGAGGCTCGATCGTGGACAATTCGGCACCGAACGGTGGACTATCGCAGCGAGATGACGGACGACTCTACGCACGAGCACTTCGTCACGGAGCGCTCATTCTTCGATCCGACGTGGTACGGCGCGTATCGGGCGTTGCACCAAGGGATGCTCAACTATCAAGACCCAGCTCCGCCACGCGATGCTGCCGCGGTGGACACCTCGCAGCCCTTGAGGACGATTGCTGTTGCATCGGTGATTGGCAGAAATGTCTACAGCCTCGTTGATCGCGGATCGCAAGCCTGCCCGAACGGGGACCCGGGTCATGCCTTGCATCTCAATGCGCGCGACCACAATCCCGCCCATCAGTTAAGCGATGTGATCATCGATATGCAGTTGATGCGATTCTGTATGATGCAGTTCACGATTAAAGATGCCTTTGGCTTTCACGGAACGGTGGAGACCGACTACTCCGCCGTCGGTGGGTACTGGCTGCAAACCGGCGGTGGAATCGAGGGGACGCTACGCGCGTTTGGTATTGCCACGCACCACGGCGCATGGCGATATCGTTTAGTCGACATGCAGTTTCCCACCGCGCTACAGCCCTAGATGAAGCTGAGCTGGCGCTGCGCTTTTGGTTCGATGCGCACCACGTTGCCGGATGGGGCGTCGGTGCGTGCCGCTCGTACTCGTTCGTCGATTTCTCTCGAAATGGCGCGGGGCGCGTATTTGCCGCGGTAGAGTCTCGCGTATTCCGCGATCAGTTCGGGGCGCGATTCGCGCAAGTAAGCGAAGAAGCTATCACGCGATGCATCGTGGAGGTTGAGCGTGTTGTGCCACACACGCACGGCGCCGGCTTCATGGGCGGCACGTACGACCGCTTCGATCGATTCTTTGGAGTCGGTAATACAGGGCAACACTGGCGCCAACGCCACGGAGACGTTGATGCCGGCGTCCGCTAACATTCGTACAGTCCGCAAACGTTGTGTTGGTGGCGCCACCGTGGGTTCGATTTCACGAGCAAGCGCGTTGTCGAGTGTGGCGATGCTGATCGAAACGCCGACGCCGGGCCCCGCCGCGAGCTGCGCGAGCACATCGATGTCGCGCACGACCAGCGGTGAACGCGTGATAATGCCGACGGGCGTGTCGTAGTCGCGTAGCGCTTCGAGGATGCCGCGCGTAATGCGGTATTTGCCTTCGAGCGGCTGATAGGGATCGGTTGCGGTTCCGATTGTCACCTGCTCGTGTTTCCATTTGCGGGCGGACACTTCACTGCGCACAACGGCCGCCGCATTGACCTTCACATAGATCTTGGCGCCCCATTTGGCCACGCCGTCTTCTTCTAAGAACGTATGGGTGCGGCGGGCGAAGCAGAAGCGGCACTGGTGGTAGCAGCCGCGGTATGGGTTGATCGACCACTTGAGAAACGGCATCCCCGGGACGGCATTGATCATGCTTTTGGCGTGCTGCTCAACCACCTCGACCCCGCGCATGGGTCAAGTCTATGCGAACATATGTTCGATGTCAAGGCTGGGCTGCCTGGAATTGGCGTCCGCGGGGGCGAAGGCCGCCACTATGGCCTATCGCATGCAACAGGCGCCCTATGGCGCCGCAACCGTCACCACCCAGTCGATGCTTGCTCAGGTGTTGGGCATCACCGCGCTCGGCATGTGCATCTCCGCGCTCGCGGTCTATCTGTTTCCGAACGTACAACTCAGTTGGATTGGCCTCATAGGCGGATTCGTCTTGATCTTTGCAATCCAGGCGACGCGCAACAATCCGGTACTCTCGCTGCTGCTGTTCTACGCATTCACGTTTGTCGAGGGCATGTTTATCGCGCCTGTTGTAAGCGCATATGCCCATACGGCGGGCAATCAAGTCGTTTATAACGCCGCGCTCACGACCGGGCTTGGCATGTTCGCAATGGGCGCCGTCGTGTACGCGACGGGCCTTGATTTGCGGCGCTTTTCGGGATACATCTACGGTGCGCTGATCGTGCTTGTATTGGTTGGCATCGTCTCGATGTTTCTGCATTTCGTCTCGCCAACGATCTACTCGTGGGCTACCCTGGTTATTTTTAGCGCCCTCGTTTTGGTCGATTTTGCTCGTCTACGCGCTGGGGGCGATGGGCTGACGCCGGTACAGATGGCGCTCTCGATCTACCTCGATGCCATCAACATCTTCTTAGCCTTGTTGCAGATATTTGGCGGTCGAAGCCGATCAAACGACTAAATCGTGAAGCCGTAGTGCCCGTTGACCTGTTAAGATAGGCAGAAGCCATCATGTGCGGGATAACGGGAATCTACTCGCCGGGACGAGACGCAGCTCGTCTGGCGTATTTCGGGCTCTATGCCCTCCAGCATCGCGGACAAGAGTCCGCGGGTATTGCTGCGGGCGACGGCGGCACGATCCGCTCGCACAAAGACATGGGCCTTATTGGCGCGATTTTCGATGAAGAGCTGCTCGGGCAGCTCTCCGGACATATTGCGGCCGGCCACACGCGCTACTCGACGACGGGCTCGTCGATGGTCGTCAACGCGCAGCCACTGCTTGAATCCACTGAAATCGGCGACTTTGCGTTTGCGCACAATGGCAACCTCACTAATACCGATGAGTTGCGCGAATCGCTCTCGCCTTCGACCACGTTGCAAGCCAGTTCCGATTCCGAGGTGATGGCGAAGACGATCGTTGAGGCCGACGGTCCGATGATCGAACGCATCAAGCGCGTCCTCGAAGTGGCGCGCGGCGCGTACTCCATCGTGCTCTGCACGAAAGATGAACTTTTCGCGTTCCGCGACCCTTGGGGCGTGCGTCCGCTGTGCCTTGGCGAGTTCACTGATGGCGGCGGATATGTGGTGGCATCGGAATCGTGTGCGATGCCGACGATCGGCGCCAAATACGTTCGCGATATCGAACCCGGTGAAATCCTACGCATTTCCGCCGACGGCCTCGAATCGGTCCTTACGAAAAATGAAAGCGCGAAGCCGGCGCTTTGCATGTTTGAATACATTTACTTTGCGCGACCGGACTCGGCGCTCAACGGGCGATCGATTTATATGGCACGTTATGCGATGGGCCGCGCGCTTGCTAAAGAGCATCCAGTCGATGCCGACGTCGTGATGGCGATTCCCGACTCCGCCGTTCCCGGCGGCATCGGCTACGCAGCCGAGAGCGGGCTGCCGTATATCGAGGGACTCATCAAGAATCGCTACATCGGCCGAACGTTCATCAGCCCCGATCAAGCGATGCGCGCGCGTGGCGTGAAATTGAAGTTCAATCCCGTGGTTGAAAATCTCGAGGGGCAGCGCGTGGTTGTCGTCGACGATTCGATCGTGCGTGGAACGACGACGCCGCGCATTGTGAGCCTGCTGCGTGACGCGGGCGCGAAGGAAGTGCATTTGCGCATTACCTCCCCGCCGATCAAGCACCCGTGCTATCTCGGCGTGGATATGGCGACGTACGATGAGTTGATTGCCGCGAACTTTACCGTCGAACAGATTCGCGAGAAGACGGGCGCCGATTCACTCGGCTACCTGAGCCTCGCTGGCCTGGTGACGGCTACCGGCCGCAAGAGTGACGAGATGTGCCTCGGTTGTTTGACCGGCGAGTACCCGAACGTCCCGGCTGCGCATCAAAGACGCGAAGTCGCCATCGGCTAAACCCGAATGTCGCTGATCGCCAATGATGTCGTGCTTGAGAGCGAGCATGTTCGGCTCGAACCTCTCACCGAGAAATATTTCGAGGGCGTGATCGCCGCTGGTAACGACGACGAACTTTGGGAGAAGGTCGTCACCGGGAACCCGTTTGCGCGGTCCGACTCTGCGCACGCCTGGCTAACCGACGCCCGCGCCGACGGGCGCGTCGCGTATGTGATCGTGGATCGCTCAAGCGGTAGGATCGCGGGTTCGACGCAGTTCTACGACATCGAACCGATGCACCGAAAGCTTGAGATCGGGAAAACGTTTATCGCGCGGCCGTTTTGGCGCACGTACGTCAACACCGAGTCGAAGTACTTGATGCTTCGTCACGCCTTCGAGGAGTGGGACATGCTACGAGTACAGCTACGCGCCGGTGCACCCAACGAACGCTCACGCCGTGCGATCGAGCGCATTGGCGCCACCTACGAAGGGCAGATGCGTTCGTTTTTCGTCCATGCCTTAACCGGTGAGCCGCGCGACGTCGCGTACTACAGCATCCTCGCGAAAGAGTGGCCAACGGTGAGGGCTCGGCTGGAAGAAGCGATGCAGTCGCGGCGCGCGGGCTAGGGCTTACCGAGGAGCTTGCGGCGCTGCTCTTGCCGTGCGATCGTTGCTTCGACGAATCGCCGCACGGCCTCGGGCGGCGCCGTCTCTGGAATGCCCGCGTTAAAGGGCGGCTTTGGATTGTATTCGAGGGCAAGCTGCGCGCTTTGCGCTGCTTCGTCGCCGCAGAGTTTTGCAATTAACGTTAAGCCGAAGTCGAGCCCGGCGGTTACGCCGCCGCCGGTAATGCGGTTGCGATCGTGGACGATGCGTTCGTGCACCGGTTCGGCCCCGACCAAAGGTAGAAGATCGAGGCTCCGCCAGTGCGTCGTTGCACGATAGCCGCGCAGTAGGCCAGCAGCGCCGAGGATCAACGAACCGCTGCAGACCGACGTAACGTAATTCGCGCGGCTCCCGACATCGCGCAACCACGCGAGCGTCGCTTCAGACTCGAGTGCGTTCACGATGCCTTCACCACCCGGCACCATGAGCACATCGACGTCGCGTAGTGCATCGAACGTTGTATCGGGGAGCATCGACACGCCGCCACTGGTTGTCACCGGATGTGCTTCTTGAGCCACCGTCAGCGTGCGCAGTGTGGGAACTGCACGAAAGAGCGAAAGAGGCCCAAGCACATCCAGGGCCTCGAAATCCTTAAAAAGTACGATCGCGATTGTTGCGCTCATGGGCTACCTCCGATGTAGGCGTGAGGCTTCGGTGTCGCGGGTTTCCCAGTTCTCGCGTTCGAGTTCCGGTGAATCGTGTTCTTCGAGTGGGTAGCCGACGCATAAGTAGGCGATGAGCTTCCATTCCGATGGAACCTCGAGCGCCGTCGTTACGACATCGGGTTCGAGAATCGAAACCCAACCTGCGCCGATGCCGTGTGCGCGCGCTGCGAGCCAGAATGTATAAACGGCGTTCGCAGCGGAGTACGCCAGTGTTTCAGGCATTGTTGCGCGGCCGAGACCTTTGCCGCGGGTGGTTGATTCATCGCAGAAGACCGCAAGGTGTACCGGAGCATCGCGTAGCCCGGCGAGTTTAAGTGTGGTGTATTTCGCCGCGTTGTCGCCGCTGTAGCCGCGCAGCGCGTCGGCGTTGGCGCGTTCGAACGATGCGACGATTGCTTCGCGGCGCGATGCATCGTCGACGCTGACGAAGCGCCATGGTTGCGAAAAGCCGACTGATGGGGAGAGGGTCGCCTCGGCGACGAGCGTCTCTAGCGTCGAGCGATCGATGGGGTCGGGGCGGAAGTGGCGCACGTCACGACGCCAGCGAAACAGGTCCGCAAGTTGCTCGCGGAACGCCGCGCTAAATGTCGGTGGCTTCACGCGTTGGGGAAGTCGCGTTCTCGAACGGCCGTCGCATAGTCGCGTAGCGCATTGGTAGCGAGCGTTCCAACTTCGGCAAAGCGCTTGGCGAATGGCGGCGAGTGTTCGTACATGCCGAGCAAGTCATGGAGCACGAGCACTTGCGAATCGCAGTGTGGCCCCGAACCGATGCCAATGGTGAGAAGGGATAGGCGCTCCGTCAACTCGCGCGCGATTTCGAAATCGACAACCTCGAGGACGATGGCATAGGCGCCGGCGTCTTCGAGCGCGAGCGCATCTTCAAACAAACGATCGCGATGCGTGCGCTTGCGATAGCCGGGTCCAAGCCCCGCGGTTTGCGGTGTAACGCCGATGTGCCCAACAACAGGAATGCCCGTGCGCGCGATCGCGCGTACGCGCTGTGCCTCGTGGACGCCGCCTTCAAGTTTAACCGATTGCGCACCGCCTTCTTTAACGAAGCGAATCGCGTTGCGTACGGCGTCTTCGTCGCTCACTTGATACGAACCGAACGGCATGTCGGCGACGATGTGCGCGCGCGACGTGTTGCGTGATACCGCTGAAGTGTGATGCAGCATCTGTTCCATCGTCACTGGTGTCGTTTCGTCGTAACCGAGCACGACGTTGCCCAGACTGTCGCCGACGAGAATCCAATCGATGCCGGCATCTTCGGCAAAGCGACCGAAGGCGGCGTCGTACGCGGTGACCATGGGAACCGGGGCGGTGCCCTTGCGGCGTTTGATGGCGCCGGCGGTAACGCGGCGGAGCGCGGGTCCCTTGGCCGGCTCATAGGGACGCGCGTCGTCCTTGACGTGATTGACGTGGGCCATAGTAGATGAGGCCTTCGGGCTTTGGGGGGACCTACCCCGCCCGCGCGGCTTCCCAAGCGAGCAGCCCGCGTTTTCGGCCACTGCCCCACTTATAGTTCCCGACAACGCCATTTGCCGCGATCACACGATGGCAGGGGATGAGCAGGGCAACCGGATTGTGCGCGAGGGCGTTTCCGACCGCGCGTGCTGAATCGGGTTCTCCCATCGAAGCGGCGAGTTGTCCGTACGTGCGAACGGCCCCCTCGGGCACGTTCAGGAGTGCGTTCCACACGCGGAGTTGAAAGTTCGTGCCTCGGACGTGTACGCGTATCGGCGCGCTCTTGGTTTCGCCGAAGATGCGTGGCGCCAGGCGATCTGCGACACTGTCGTCACGCGTGAACTGTGCGCGTGGAAATTCGGTGATGTTCGGGTCGAAGTGTGCGCTCTCGATGAACTCGAGCATCGCGATGCCGCGGGTCGTGGTCGCGACGAGCATCAAGCCGAATGGGGTTTGAGTAAAGCCGTAGGTGACGCGAAGTCCCTCGCCGCGGGATTTGTATTCGCCGGGCGACATCGCTTCGATGGAGACGAAGTGGTCGTGCAAGCGCGACGATCCGGAGAGACCGACGTCGAGTGCTGCGTCGGCGACGCTTACGTCGCGCGATAGCAGAGTCTTTGCCGACTCAAGCGTGAGCGCCGCGAGGAACTGCTTTGGTGTGACGCCGGCGTATTTGCGGAACGTGCGTTGGAAGTGGAACGGGCTGAGGCCAATGCTTGCCGCTAGGCGATCGAGCGAAGGTTGCTCGTCGCGATGCTCGGTGAGGTAGGCGATCGCCGAAGCGACCCGCGCGTAGTCCGTGTCCATAGACCTACAATACGGGAACGCGCCGTGGGGTTCCACCCGAAACTTGCGGGGTCCGTGGACGGTTGATGGGCGTACGATGAATCGAGTGCCGTTTTACTTTATTGATGTGTTTGCGGGGCGGGCGCTTGAAGGGGCTCCGCTTTCGCTTGTGGTTGATGCGGATGATGTAGGTGAAGCGCAGATGCGGGCGATTGCGCGGGAGTTTAATCAGTCGGAGACGACGTTTGTGGTGAGGCCGACGTTGCCGGGGGCGACGTGGCGATTGCGGTCGTTTACGCCGATTGGCGCGGAAGTGTTTGGCGCGGGGCATAACGCGCTTGGAGCGTGGCTGTGGCTTGCGGGTTCCGGGCGACTCCCGCTCGACAGTGCGCGGTCGACGTTTGCGCAAGAGATCGGGCGTGACGTGTTGCCAGTCGAAGTGATTCGCGAAGAAGATGGGCGCATAAGCGTTTCGATGGATCAATCGGCGCCGCAGTTTGGCGACTCGGTTGGTGACCGCGCGGAGCTTGCTGCGTCGTTAGGGCTTGATGAGGCGGATATCGTATCGGATCAGACTGCGCAAGTTGTTTCGACGGGAGCTGGGCATTTGTTGGTTCCGTTGCACGATCGTGCCGGAGTGGATCGCGTTGTGCAGGATGCGCCGCGGCTTGCTGCGGTGTTGCGTGAAGTTGGCGGCGAAGGATGTTATGTGTACTGCCTTGATCCCGTCGATGCTACGTCAATTGCCTATGCGCGATTCTTTAATCCGACGGTTGGCATCGTAGAAGATGCGGCAACCGGGACGGCTGCTGGGCCGCTGGTTGCGTTTCTTGTTGCGAACGGTATTGCGCGCGGCGGTACGACGTCGATTGTTGAACAAGGGTACGCGATGGGACGGCCGAGTCGCATTGCGGTTTCGGTTGATGGCGAGCGGGTTCGTGTGAGTGGGTCTGGTGTCGTAGCGGCGGAGGGGGTGCTGTCCCTCGACTCCGCTTCGCTACACTCGGGATGACAAAGCGCGCATCGCTTCGCTCGCTAGTTTGCGAGGCTTTCTACGAACGTGACGAGTGCGCGCACGGGGGTTCCGGTTGGGCCTTTGGCTTGCCAGGCGGATTCGGTGTCGAGATAGGCGGTGCCGGCGATGTCGAGGTGGATCCACGGAGTCTTATCGTCGACGAAGGCTTTGAGGAAGGCGCCGGCGGTGAGTGTGCCCGCGGGGCGGCCGCCGGTGTTCTTGAGATCGGCGATGTCGCTCTTCATGGCGGTGGTGTAGTCGTCGTAGAGCGGCATGTGCCAATAGCGTTCGCCGGTTGATTTTGCGCTTGCGAGGAACGCATGCACAAATTCGTCGTTGTTGGTTACGGCGGCGCTTGCTGCGTGACCGAGCGATATGACGACGGCGCCCGTAAGCGTTGCGGTGTCGATGATTTTGGTTGCGCCGAGTTTCGCCGCGTAGCACAGCGCGTCGCACAGAACGAGACGCCCTTCGGCGTCGGTGTTAATCACTTCGATCGTTTTGCCGTTCATGGCTTTGACAATATCGCCCGGCTTCGTCGCTTTTCCGCCCGGCATGTTTTCGGTCGCGGGGATGAGTCCGACGACGTTGATTTTCGGGCGTAGACGACCGATCGCGGTCATCGCGGCGATGACGCCGGCGCCGCCGGACATATCGTACTTCATTTCTTCCATGCGCTCCGGGGGCTTGAGCGAAATGCCGCCCGTATCGAACGTGATGCCTTTGCCAACGAGCGCGAGCTTCTCTTTGCTGCTCGGGTCGCCGTTGTACGTCATCACGATGAACTTCGGCGGCTGCGCGCTACCCTGCGCCACGGAGAGGTAGGAACCCATGCCTTCTTTTTCGGCTTGTTCTTTATCGAGGACGTCGAACTCGATCTCAACGCTCTTGGCAGCCTTCTTGGCTTCCTTCGCGAGTATCGTCGGCGTCATGTCGTTCGCTGGCGTGAGTGCTAGGCGACGCGCAAAGTTCACGGCTTCGCCGAGAATCGTTCCGCGCGCTGCGCCCGCTTCGAGTTTCTTTATGTCGAGGTCGCCAGCGAGAATGATGATCGTGTCGACTTTGCTGCTTTTTTCGGGCTTGGCTTGATACATCGTGGTATCGAACGTACCGGCGATCGCGCCTTCGGCAATGAATGATGCACTCGCGTGCTCGTGGCCCTTCGCGTTCGGCGGAAGTGCGATCGCGATCTCGTTAATGCCGCGACGGCCGAGATAGCGCACCGCGGTGCCGGCAAGTCGCGCAAGATGATGCGATTCCGATTTCTTTTCGTCGCCCAAACCGACGAGCAACACGCGGCGATACGGTTGGTCCTTCGCATGGATCAACGCGACCTCGGCGAGTTTGCCTTTCATCTCGCCCGATGAGCGTACGTCCTCGATGGCGCCGTTCAGCGCGGCATCGAGGGCCTTGGCGGCACCGGTCAATTCGCCATCGGCATAGACCGGGACGACGAGTGCTCCCGCGCGCGCGGCGGTCGGCGCATCTTGAGCGATACGGACTTGCATGGGCTACCTTTCCATTGGGTGAACTAAGCCGCCAGAGATGGCGAAGATTACGAAAAACATTCGTGCGATGCGGGCGCTGACCCCCCGGAGCATTGGTTAAATGACCGATAAAAGTCGGACACCGGACGCGTATGCGCGTGCGGGTGTCAGTATTGAGGCCGGGAACGAGGCCGTTGCGCGATACAAGGGTGTCCTTGGTGCGTGGCGCCACCCCGATCAGATGGAGGCCATTGGCGGCTTCGGCGGCATCTTTCGCCTGCCTGGCGGTGGCGATCAGGCTCTTGTCGCATCGGCCGACGGCGTCGGCACCAAGATTCTGATTGCGGCGGAGTTGCAGCGTTACGATGGCGTCGGACGCGATCTCGTGAACCACTGCGTGAACGATATTCTCGTGGTCAACGCAACGCCGATGTTTTTCCTCGACTACTTTGCGGTTGGTAAACTCGACCCCGCGGTTGCGGCGGCCGTCGTGCAAGGCTGTGCCGATGCGTGTCGCGCGCATAACTGCGCGCTACTCGGTGGCGAAACGGCGGAGATGCCGGGGCTCTATGCGCCCGGACATTTCGATCTCGCTGGAACGATTGTCGGGATGGTGAACGTGAACGACGTTCCGAAGCCGGAAATGCTGGAACCGAATGACGCCATCATTGGTCTTCCGGCAGTGGGATTGCACACCAATGGCTATTCGCTCGCACGTGCACTCATCGAGCGCGACGAATGGACGAAGCCCTTCGACAATGCAACCTACGCCGACGCACTACTTGCGGAGCATCCGTCATACTACGATGCGGTGCGCGCGATTCAAAAAGTGGCGCACGTGAAAACGATGTCGCACATCACGGGCGGCGGATTGCTGGAAAACGTGCCGCGCACGTTGCCTGCGGGTGTGAAAGCGATCTTCGAGGCGTCGCGATGGAGCGTGCCGCCGATTATGGCGGAATTGGTGAAGCGCGGCAACCTGCAGTACGAAGAAAAGTACCGCACGTTGAATATGGGCGTCGGCTATACGCTCGTCGTGCCGATTGCCGATGCGCAGAAGGCCGTTGCTGCGGTGCGCGGGGCAAAAGTCATCGGGTGGATCGAAGCGCGTAGTGGTGATGAGGCGCAGGTCGTGATTCACGAAGCGCGCGCGTGATGCTCAACCTGCTCGTCGTGCTCGACGAGCGTTTCTCGGCGCAAGCTTCGGCCCGCGAGCGCGTGCAACTAGAAACCGCCGGATACGCCGTCGCCGTGCGCAGCGGCGCCGACGATCGCACCCTTGCGTGGATCGATGATATTTTCGGCGGAACCTGGAGCGGCGAAGCCTTTGACTCAACCAACATTGTCGTAACACATCACGGCGCGCCCGTTGCGTTTGCGAGCGTGCATCCGCGCAATCCGCGATTTGCGTGGCTGCGAGGTGAAGGGGCAAAACCCGGCACCGGCATCTTTGGGCCGTTCGGTGTCGATCCTGCCCACCGGTCTACGGGTATCGGCGCGTCGGTGTTGACGATGGCGTTGTGTGAATTGAAGGCGCATGGATTTGCGCGCGCGCTCATTGGGGCCGCGGGCGAACGCCTCGTACCGTTCTACGAGCGTGTTGCCGCGGCAGTTCCCGTCGAGCGGTTCGAGCCATTGAGCCATTTGAAAGAAAAACGTCCGCGCACGGTGATCATGGCTTCGGGGGGCGGGACGAACGCACAGGCGGTGATTGACGCCGTACGCGGCGGACTGCCGTTGAATCTTGTTGCGGTTGTTTCGAACAAATCAGACGCTGGCGTTTTGAGACGCGCAACCAAAGCGGGGGTGCGTTCCGAGACTCATGCGTGGGATCGAACGAACGAATCACGCGATGCGTACGATGCACGATTGCTTTCCGGCGTGCACATACATCAGCCAGATCTCGTGCTGCTTCTTGGGTGGATGCATGTGCTCGATGCACGTTTTCTTGGTGCACTCCCGGAGCTGCTTAATATTCACCCGGCGTTTCTCCCGCACGATGCCTCGCGCGACGAAGTCGGCATGCCCGACGGCACCGAGATCCCCGCGTTTCGTGGTGGGCATGCGATACGTGACGCGCTCGCGGCTTCCAGTCCCTGGATCGGCGCGAGTTTTCACGCGGTCACGATGGAAACGGACCGCGGAGCAATCTTGACTCGTAAGCCGTTGCGTACCGAGGCAGAAGAAGGGGCGCAGCGGATTCTCGAACGCTTGCATCCACTCGAACACACGGTTGTGCTTTCCGGCGTCAAACGTTGGTTGTATGAGCGGCCTTAAGTTGACCGCGGAGATTTTCGGCGAACGCTAAAAGCGTTTGAAGCTCGGCGAGATCCGCCGCGAGCCGTCGGCAGTGCGCGTCGACCATGTCGTGCCAACGCTGTGCGACGGATGGCGGCACCTCATCGAGTTTACCCTTCGTGAGGCACTTGCTGATGCGCCCGAAATCCTTGGCGAATTGCTTGAGCATGGCGAGCGACATCCCGGCGCGCCGCAATGCGGCGATACACATCACCAGCTGGGCTTCGGTTTCGCTGTAGGTACGGCGCCCACCCGAGCGCGCGACGCTCGGCAGTATGCCCTCACGCTCGTAATAGCGAATGGTATGGGGCGAGAGGTCAGCGCGCACTGCGAGTTGTGAAATGGTCAACGATGCGTCCGTCCTCGAAGTCCAACAAGTCCACGAACGTGCGGATGTCGGGACGATCCGGGGCTATCCGCGCGCGATAGGGCTCGTAGGCTTCGTCGGTGAGGGTGTGAAGCGGATGATCCGGCGGAAGCATGATCATGACGAACCCCGGTCCGATCTTCAGGAACGAGGTGTTCCATTCATCAACCGTCGCAGGCGGAAGCTTGGAGATATACCGTTCATGCAGCCACGTTTCCAATGCGGCATCGTCCGCCTGCACGACCTGAGCAAGAAATTGCTCGCGATCGATAGCTAACACGTGGAAAACCGCCCGATCGTGCGGACAGTCCGCTCCAAAATGGTAGTCGCCGAGCGTGCCGGCAAGGAAAGCACGAGCTTTATCGGTGGTTCTTCCAAGGCCGACGACGCCGGCGAAATGCTCGCGGGCGCTGCGTGGGGGACGCTTCGTAAGATTCATACCGCTAGGTATAGCAACTTGGAGTAGCTCTAAGTCAAGGCCTCCCGCCTTCGACCCCCTGATCCTGAAGGGAGGCGTCGTTCGCCCGTGATACACTTATCTCAGGATGCCGAACAGTCCGATTGATCCGTTTCCAACGATCAAACTCAACGTTCCCCACCTTAAGGAACTGTTGGAAAAGCTGCGCGACCCGGCGCAAGAGCGATTGATCATCCTGTTCCACGCGACGAGCCCCGAAGAGGGGCAATGGGTGCTTGCGAACGTTGCGTCGCGCCTGGAGCGCAGCCAGCATTCGCATTTCGCCGATGAGTCGCTGCGGCCAACCGAAGTGATCGAGCGATCGCTGTACACGAAAGTGTCAATCGCGCTCATCGGCGACGTACGTCGAACCGAAGACGCGCATGCGATGCGAACAGCCGCGCAGATGGGGCTCCACATCGCCGGGTACATCGGCGTGAAAGAACGCGCGCAGTACGATGACATGATCAAGGGCTTAGGCCCGTGGACGCACAGCAACTTCCATTCGCTGACGCGCTAAATGCCGGGGCCGATCGATCCGTTTCCGACGATCAAGCTTACGGTTCCGTTTCTTTCTGATATTCTCGCGAAGTTGCGCGATGAAAAATCCGCTCGCGCGATGGTTATTTTTCAAGCCGAGAGCGCCGAGCAGGGCGAGTGGGTGCTGCAGAATGTCGCCGGCCGGCTCTCACGCGGCAAAATCACGGTGTTCGGGCCGGAGTCGCATCGACCGGTCGAGATTATTGAACAAGCGCTGCGCATGAAAGCCACGATCGCGCTCGTGGGCCAGATGCGTCAACCCGAGGATGCGCATGCGATGCGCGCGGCGTCGGGTATGGGACTCAAGAGCGTCGCCTATATCGTGGCAAAGGAACGTGCACAGTACGCCGAGGCCGTTGCCGCCTTTGGCCCCTGGCGTAGCTATAACATCCTTTCACTTGTGGGAAAGAGCGCATGAGATTTATCGGGCTGTTGTTGTGTTGCACCTTGGTGATGACGGGCGCGGCACGGGCGCAGGATGTAGCGCCGCAACTAGGACTGCACGTTACACCGTGTATCAAGGGCGAGCCGAAA
>Ga0206814_10020_pt1 | contig 39943 bp, 38 predicted proteins | sample Alteio_BWOrgCont_90_FD_152850 | JGI IMG/M metagenome (GOLD analysis project Ga0206814, IMG submission 152850) | Enriched cells from forest soil in Barre Woods Harvard Forest LTER site, Petersham, Massachusetts, United States -... | ecosystem: Environmental > Terrestrial > Soil > Temperate forest >...
TTCAAGACATCACCAACAGCTTGCTCGATTTTGAAACTGCCGCGCAGAAATTGCCGCCGTCTGAAGATTTGGCCGTGGCGAAATTCAAAACGGGCGACGCTTTGTTCGCACAAAATAATTTTGTCGGCGCGCGGACGAATTACAATTCCGTCGTTAATGACTTTGCCGGCTGGACAAACGTGGCGCAATCGCTCGGCGACCGCGCGCTATATCAAAGCTTGCGCGCCAATTTGGAATTACATGATTTCACGAACGCGATGCGCGCCATTGGCCGGCTGGTGACGCCGCAATTTCGCGGGAGCGAATTTTTGCCGAACGCTGAATTGCTTTACGCCGAAGGTCTGGGCGATTGGGGCAAGCCCGCTGCGGCGCGGGACACTTTCCAGGCATTTGAGCAGCAATGGCCGAATTCGCCGATGCAGCCGCAGGCGGAATTTGCCATCGCGCACACTTACGAACTGGAACGCAATTGGCCGGCGGCGATTGAAAAATATCAAAACTGGCTCGCGGAATTTCCGACGAACGAATTGCAACCGCGCGTGAATTATTCGCTGGCGTGGGCAAGTTATCAGTCTGGCAACGAAACGAACGCGGCGGCGCTGTTCCAAAATTTTATCGCGCAATTTCATGACGACGCGCTGGCGCCGCAGGCGCAATTCTGGCTGGGCGATTATTTTTATCGCAACAAGGAATTTGTCGGCGCGGAGACGAATTACGAATTGGTTTACCAAAACTGGCCGACGTCGGATTTGGCATATCCGGGGCAATTGATGGCCGGGCGCGCGGCAGCAGGACGCGGCGGCAATCCAGACGCCATCAAATATTTCAAAGTGCTCGTTGCCGACACGAATTGTCCGCCGGATGTGGCGGTGCAGGCACGATTTGGGTGGGGCACGGCATTGATGGCATCGGATTCCGGCACGACCAATCCCGTCGCAAACTTTTATGCGGCGACAAACGTCTTTGCGCGAATCACTCAAATATATCCGGCCGATGATTATGGCGCGCTGGCATGGTGTTACATCGGCGAGTGCGACGTGCAGATTTTAGATTATGACGCTGCGACAAATGCTTACGCGCAAGTTTTCAATTCCACCAATGCCAATGTTTCTTTGCGCAGCCGCGCACGCGTTGGTTTTGGAATCGCGCTGGAAAAGAAAGCGGATTTGGCCGGCGATGCTGATAAAAAGATTTTTCTGCAACAGGCATTGAACAGTTATCTCGACGCTTTTGATACCGGTTTTGGCAGCAATCTGGCTGACAACGAAAAGGCAGACCCATTTTGGGTGAAAACTGCCGGCTTCAATGCGTTGCGATTGATTCAAATGCTTGGCCTCGCGCCGCCGGACGGATTCATTGATGAGATGGAATCGCTGCTGCCGCAATTAAAAGAATCGCTGGAAAAAAAGCGCGCGGAGTCGCCGCCAAAAAGTTGAATGTCATTTGACACGCGTGCGCCGCAAGTTTAGTTTGCGGTGGAGATATGAGCGAGATTGCCACAGCCGAACCAACCGTCAACCTCACCGAAAATGCCGTTGCGGAAGTGAAATTGCTTTTGGCCAAACCGGAAAATGCCGGAAAGCATCTGCGCCTTTACATTGAGCAGGGCGGCTGCTCGGGGATGCAATACGGCATGGTCTTTGATGAAAAACGCGACGGCGATTTGATTTCCGAAGAAAACGGCGTCGCCGTTTTAATTGACCCCGTCAGCGCGAATTATTTGCGCGGCACGATGGTGGATTTCAGCGATTCGCTGACCGCCGGTGGTTTCAAGATTTCCAATCCGAACGCCAAACAAAGTTGTGGTTGCGGAAAATCATTTGAGGCTTGAGCGGATTTGATCAACCCCGCGCAAGCTTAACAACGCCGTTCCGTGTGATGCGGAACGGCTTTTTTATTTCAGCTTAAATCCACCGTTTGCGAACCATCCACATTTTGACAAGTTGTGTCAGGGTGAGATAGCAGAGCAATGTCACGGCGAGAATCGGCCAGAATTGCCACGGCAACGGCACGAATCCCAGCGCCGGACCCAGTGGCGAAAACGGCAGATATGCGCTGATGCCCATGATGAGAATCGTCGTCATCGTCAATTGCCAACTCGCACGCGATTGAACAAAAGGAATCAAATTCGTGCGGATGACATGGATGATGAGCGTCTGTGTCATGATGGATTCGACAAACCAGCCGGTGTTTAACAGGTGTGCGGCGTAGGAATGGTTCGCCGCATCATTGCCGAATCTCGTGACCAGTTCCGGCGGAATCACCACGTTGCTGCATTTGAAGTAAAACCACATGACGCAGAAAGTCGTGTAATCGAAAATGGAACTGATGGGACCGATGAAAAGGATGAACTTGGCAATTTCCCCGATATTCCATGGGCGCGGTTTGGCTATGTATTGCTCGCCAACATTATCGGTTGGAATCGGCACCTGCGAAAAATCGTAAAGCAGATTGTTTGTGAGAATTTGAAGCGTTTGCATTGGCAAAAACGGAAACCACGCGCTGGCGCCAAGCACGCTGAACATGTTTCCGAAATTGGAACTCGCGCCCATGCGGATGTATTTGGTGATATTCGCGAACACTTTGCGGCCTTCGAGCACTCCTTCTTCGAGCACCATCAAACTTTTTTCCAGCAGAATCATGTCGGCGGATTCCTTGGCGATGTCCACCGCCGTGTCCACCGAAATACCTACGTCCGCCGCGCGCAACGCGGGCGCGTCGTTGATGCCGTCGCCCATGAAACCGACGACGTGGCCTTTTTTCTGGAGCGCCATCACCACGCGCTTTTTGTGCGCGGGCGAAAGTCGCGCATAAACGTCCGTGGAATCAATCACGTCGGCCAGTTGCTCGTCCGACATTTTTTCAACGTCATTGCCGAGCAGGATTTTGTCCGCAAGAATGCCGACTTCCGTGCAGACTTTGCGCGTGACCAAATCATTGTCTCCGGTCAAAACTTTCACCGTCACGCCATAATGGCGCAGCGCGGCGATGGCGGTTTTGGCCGTGTCTTTAGGTGGATCGAGAAACGCCAGATAGCCCGTCAATATAAGGTCTTCTTCATCCGCCTTGGAATACGCGGTTTGCCAACCCATCTTTCTGGTGGCAATCGCCAGCACACGAAATCCATCTTCGCTCAACGAATTGACCTGCTCAATGAGATTGCCAACGAGGATCGGTTCCATCGGGAACGTTTCTCCGTTACTTTCGAAGTGCGTGCATTTCTTGAATACCGATTCCGGCGCACCCTTGGTCAGCAATTGCCGTTGACCGTCCGGGTCTTGAACCACGACCGACATCATACGGCGCGAAAAATCGAACGGGATTTCGTCCACCATTTTAAATTTTTCCACGCCGAGTTCACGATGCAATTCCGAGTATTTCAAAACCGCGCGGTCGAGCACATTTTTTAATCCGGTCTGGAAATGGCTGATCAAATAGGCGTCGCGCAAAACCTCTTCACTTTCATTTTTGAAAACGTCGCAATGGATTTCCAGAATGACATGGTCAATCGTCAGTGTGCCGGTCTTGTCCGTGCAGAGCACGTTCATCGCGCCCAGGTTCTGAATCGAGTTCAGCCTCTTGACGATGACTTTTTTCTTCGACATCGCCACCGCACCTTTGGAAAGACAGAAGGAGATAATCATCGGCAGCATTTCCGGTGTCAGGCCGACGGCGATGGCAAGCGCGAAAAGAAAGGTATCCTTGCCCCAACTGTGCTTGGTGAATCCGTTGATGAAAAAAACCATCGGCGACATCACCGCCATGAAAGCGATCATCAACCAGACGAATTTTTTGACGCCCTTGTCAAACGCCGTGGGCGGCTGCTGGTCGGCAAGGCTGCACGCCATTTTGCCGAAATAAGTTTGCACGCCGGTCGCCACGATGACGGCGGTGGCACAACCGCTTTCGACACTCGTGCCGAGAAAACAGAGGTTCGTGTGTTCGATGATGGAAATGTTCTGTCGCGAATCGCGTGCATCCATTTTTTCCACCGGCAGCGATTCGCCGGTGAGCGTGCCTTGGATAACGAACAAATCTTTCGCGGAAATCAAACGCACGTCGCCGGGAATCATGTCGCCGGCGGAAAGTTTCACGACGTCGCCCGGCACGAGTTCCTTGAGTGGAATTTCCTTCGGCTGGCCGTCGCGCAAAACGGTCGCGGTGACTTTGATCATCGCCTTGAGTTTGGCCGCCGCGTTGTCCGCGCGCGTTTCCTGAATGAGGCGCAGCAATACCGCCAGCACGATCATCGCCAGCATCACGAAGCCGCCGATGTAATCGCTCGGATCACCCGCCGTCGCGAATGTGATAATGACGAGGATCGCCAGCAAAATGACCAGCGGATTGCGCACGGCGGTCCAAAGGCGGTGCAGCCAGCCGTGCTGTTTTTCCTGCGCAACTTCGTTCGGGCCGAATTCTTCCAACCGTCCCGCCGCTTCATCCTCGGTCAGCCCGTTCGGAGACGAGTTGAGCGATTGCAGGACTTCGGAAGTTTCCTTGGTCGCCGCATCGCGGACAAAATCAGCAGATCGTTTTCCGTTAGTTTCTTTCAATGCTGGCATAAGTTTGAATTGCCTAAAAAGATTCCTTCCGCCAGTTTTCCCCACCATCGAAACTTCCGCAAGTTTTCCGTGCCATAAAATTGTTTTCCCCCCGTCCTTGACCCTGCGCGCAAATCGTCCTAGTGTTAAATCTGTTCGGGGAGCCACATCACCGCGAGGTGACGCTGAGAGTTTTGCGCGAGAGCGCAAATGACCCGTGAACTTGAACCGGATAATGCCGGCGCAAAGAAATCCTCTCTGGCTCTTCGCAAAAAATTATGATCGCATCCAAAGATTCATTCGAACCGCACAGCAGCGAACAACTGCCGGCCAGCAAGAAGGTGTTCGTTGCCGGCAAACTTCATCCCGAAATTCGCGTGCCGAGGCGTGAAATCGAAATCAGCGACACTAAATCTTACACCGGTGCGACCGAGAAAAATGCGCCCGTGCGAGTCTATGATTGCAGCGGGCCGTGGGGCGACCCTGCGTTCACGGGCACGTCTGATGAAGGATTGCCCGCGCTGCGCCGCGACTGGATTTTAAAACGCGGCGACGTGGAGGAATACGACGGCCGCGAAGTGAAGCCGATGGACAACGGCTATCTCTCCGGCAAGCACGCGGAGTTCGCCAGCAAGGCGGAAAAAAATCGGCTCGTGGAATTTCCCGGACTGCTCGGCCAGCGCCGCAAGCCGTTGCGCGCAGCGAAAGGTCATCCCGTCACGCAGCTTTGGTATGCGAAGCAGGGCATCATCACGCCGGAAATGGAATTCATCGCCATCCGAGAGAACATGGGCCGCGCGAAGATGGCCGACATGGCAAAGGACAATGTTCGCAACGTCCTCGACAAACAGCACGCCGGGTCCAGCCAGCTTCCGAACAGCGAATATTCTCCGAGCGTTTTCAAAAAATTTCCGCAGCGCATTCCAAAAGAGATCACGCCGGAATTTGTCCGCAGCGAAGTCGCCGCCGGGCGCGCGATCATTCCGTCGAACATCAATCATCCCGAACTTGAGCCGATGATCATCGGCCGGAATTTTCTGGTTAAAATAAATGCGAACATTGGCAACAGCGCCGTCGCGTCGAGCATCGAGGAAGAAGTCGAGAAAATGCGTTGGGCCACCAAATGGGGCGCGGACACCGTCATGGATTTGTCCACCGGCAAAAACATCCACGCCACGCGCGAATGGATTCTTCGCAATTCGCCCGTGCCCATCGGCACCGTGCCGATTTATCAGGCGCTCGAAAAAGTCGGCGGCAAGGCCGAGGAACTCACCTGGGAAATCTACCGCGATACCCTCATCGAACAGGCCGAGCAAGGCGTGGATTATTTTACCGTCCACGCCGGCGTGCTGCTGCGCTTCATTCCGCTCACCGCCAATCGCATGACCGGCATCGTCAGTCGCGGCGGCAGCATCATGGCCAAATGGTGTCTCGCGCATCATCAGGAAAGTTTTCTCTACACGCATTGGGACGACATCTGCGACATCATGGCCGCCTACGACGTTTCGTTTTCCATCGGCGACGGCCTGCGCCCCGGCTCGATCGCTGACGCGAACGACGAGGCGCAATTCGGCGAACTCAAGGTGCAGGGCGAACTCACCACGCGCGCGTGGGCCAAGGGCGTGCAAGTCATGAACGAAGGCCCGGGCCACGTGCCCATCCACATGATCGAGGAAAACATGGTGAAGCAGCTTGAGTGGTGTCACGAAGCGCCGTTCTACACGCTCGGGCCGCTCACGACCGACATCGCGCCCGGCTACGACCACATCACCAGCGGCATCGGCGCGGCGATGATCGGCTGGTATGGCTGCGCGATGCTTTGCTACGTCACACCCAAGGAACACCTCGGCCTCCCGAACAAGAAAGACGTGAAGGACGGCGTCATCGCCTACAAGATCGCGGCGCACGCCGCGGACCTCGCCAAAGGCCATCCCGGCGCGCAATACCGCGACAACGCCTTGAGCAAGGCGCGCTTTGAATTCCGTTGGGAAGATCAATTCAACCTCAGCCTCGACCCCGTGACCGCGCGCGAGTTCCACGACGAAACGCTGCCGCAGGACGGCGCCAAGACCGCGCACTTCTGCTCCATGTGCGGCCCGCATTTCTGCTCGATGAAGATCACCGAAGACGTCCGCAAATACGCCGCCGAACAAGGCATCGCCGAGGAAGAAGCGCTGAAAAAGGGAATGGAAGAAAAGTCGAAGGAGTTCGTGGAAAAAGGCGCGGAGGTTTACGCGAAGGCATAATTTTTTTGGAACGTGTTGGAAATTGCCGCCGCCGTTTGGTAAAAATTATCCAAGCGCATGGACGACGTCACTAAATCTCACTATGAACACACGTTCGAGATTGCTTTTCTGAAGGCGAAAGGTGATGCGTTCCAAACTCTATTTGAGCAGTTGATGGGAAAGGCTCATCCTGCTGACTTCATTCCATGCCGACCTTGGGGCAATGTCGGCGACCGTAAAAATGATGGTTACCTCGCGTCAGAACGGACGCTGTTTCAAGTTTATGCCCCGAACGAAATGACGGCTGCCAATGCCATCTCCAAAATTGACGAGGATTTTACCGGTGCGCTTCCGCATTGGAAGCAGCATTTTGACAAGTGGGTGTTCGTTCATAACGCACATGACGGATTGTCGCCACAAATCATCAGCAAATTACTCGAACTGAAACAAAAGCATTCTCCGCTAGAAATCACACACTGGAGTCTAGAAGAACTTCGGCAGCGCCTCCACCGGATACCGCTCGATGGTTTGCAGATGATGTTTGGTTATGCACCAACTGACATTGCAAAGCGCAACTTGACTGTTGCTGAACTGGAAGCGGTTCTCAAACATATCGCACAGACAAATCCGCAAACCGGTGAATCTCCGCGTCCTGTTCCAACGGGCAAGATTGAGGCAAATGGTCTTTCGGAAAATGTTGCGACGCTGCTCAAGGCCGGAATGGAGAAAGCAGAGATTGTTGAGCGGTTCTTTGATTGTTGGCATGATCCGCAATACGGTGATCGTTTGGCGGCAGCCTTTCGTGGCAAATATATTGAGTTGCGTGAGCAATCCCCCAAATTATCACCGGATGAGATATTCCATGAGTTGCATATTTGGGCTGGAAGCTCGTGGGCAAATTCTTCTGCGCTGCATGTGGCAGTGCTGGCGGCGTTGGCTTTCTTTTTTGAGCAGTGCGAAATCTTTGAAGCACCCCGATAGGATATGAGCTTATGATTTTGCCAACAAAAAGAATTCATCAGAATCGCGCACTCCTTACGGTCGGCGCGGAAGTGTTGCGCCGGCTCAATGAACCAAAGACGGTGTCAAAGTTATGGGATGAAATTCAGAAAGCGTATCGCGGGCGAGTGAGTGCGCCAACTCTGACATACGACTGGTTTATTTTGTCGCTGGATTTGCTGTTTGCCCTCAATACCATCCATCTGAATGACGGATTAATAGCCAAAGCCAAGCAACGAAAATGATTCACCGTGTTTACAGCGATTTGCCGTCGTTTAAGCCATTGGTTTTTCACGGCGGATTAAATGTTTTGCTCGCGGAAAAAAGTCCGGGAGCGAGTGATCGACTGACGCGTAACCGTGCTGGCAAATCGAGCTTTGTTGAGCTTCTTCATTTTTTGCTAGGTGGAAACGCCAATCCTGAATCGCTTTTCCGAACAGAAGCTCTTGAAGGTTTTCGCTTCGGTATGGAATTTGACCTCGCCGGGCAACGAGTTGGCGTCGAGCGGAACGGCAAAGCACCAGCAAAGCTCACTATCCACGCGAAGGACACAACGGCGTGGCCTGTTTCCCCGTCTGGCGCTCGCCAACCAACGATTTCAAATACCGATTGGAGGATAGTTTTGGGAGAACGTATCTTTGGACTTTCAGCCAAAGAACAAGGAGACGAAGAAGCGTGGACTCCCAAGTTCCGCTCACTCTTCGCCTATTTCGTCCGCCGACAAGCTGCCAACGCATTTACAACACCCGAGAAGCAGTCGGATATGCAACAGCTCGGAGATCAGCAAATAGCACTGATGTATTTGCTTGGGCTCGACTGGAGCATCGCGCGGGACTGGCACAAGGTGCGTGAGCGCGAAAGGATGTTGCGAGAACTGGCGAAGGCGGCAGGTGCGGGAGCTTTTGGCGCGGTCATTGGCACGGTTGCCGAATTACGCACGCAGTTGACCGTGGCTGAAGCAAGCACTGGGCAACTTCGCGAACGCCTTCAAAACTTTCGAGTGCTGCCGGAATATGAAGCATTGGAAAGCGAGGCGTCAAAAATCACCAAGGAACTCGGTGATTTAGCCAATGCCAACACCCTGGACAAACGGTTCATCATCGAATTAGAAGAAGCGTTAAAGGGCGAATCGCCGCCACCGGTATCTGATCTAAATAATCTGTATGCCGAAGTTGGTGTGACTTTTCCAGAAGCTATCGTGCGTCGCTTCGATGAAGTCCGTGCATTTCACGCCTCAGTCGTTCAAAATCGTAAAGACTATCTGGGTGGAGAAAAGATTTCAGCGCAACAACGGATTGCAGAGCGCGACCAACAAAAAAGCCATCTCGACCTACGCCGGGCAGAAATCATGGGGATGCTGCAAACACATGGCGCACTCCAGCATTTTTCAAAATTGCAGGGCGAACTGAATCGGAAAGAAGCAGAAGTAGAAGCACTCCGCCAAAAATTTGCCGCTGCTGAGCAGTTGGAAGGCACAAAAACGGAACTGGAGATTGAACGCAACCAACTCCTATTGCGACTTCGGCAAGACTTTCGCGAACAGAAACAGTTGCTTGATGATGCGATCATCGCCTTTGAAGAAATCTCCAGCCAACTTTACGAATCCGCGGGCAGCCTTCGAGTTGTTGATACCAGTAACGGCCCAACGTTCGAGTTCAACATTCAAGGCTCGCGTAGTAAGGGCATTAAGAATATGCAAATTTTCTGCTTTGACATGATGCTGATGCGCCTTTGCGCAAAACGCGGGATTGGCCCAGGTTTTCTGGTTCACGACAGTCATCTGTTTGACGGTGTTGACGGTCGGCAGGTTGCCAAAGCATTGGAAGTCGGAGCAAAAACTGCCGAAAAACTAGGCTTCCAATACATCGTCACGATGAACTCGGACGATGCGTTCAAAGAGACGAGCGAGAATTTTGATTTGAAGCCTTACATTCTTCCAACGCGTCTCACCGATGCGACGGAGGATGGTGGATTGTTTGGCATTCGATTCGGGTAATTTTATTTCGAGCTAGACCATCAAGCCGGAAGATCGGCACTGGCGACCGTCCAACCTATGAGCAACATCAAGAGCATTAAAAAACAGTTGTCCCCAAAACAACGCGAAGAACTGCTCAAGGCGTTGAAAGTCCGCTTTGAGAAAAACCTGAACCGCCATAAAGGTTTGGATTGGGCCAAGGTGCAGGCGCGGTTGGAGGCCAAGCCGGAAAAATTGTGGTCGCTCAATGAAATGGAACGCACCGGCGGTGAACCGGATGTGGTTGGTCATGATAAAAAGTCGGGCGAATACATTTTCTTCGATTGTTCCGAGCAAACACCGTCGGGCCGCGTCAGCCTTTGTTATGACGATGAAGCGTTGGAATCTCGAAAGGAACACAAACCGAAAGGCAGTGCCGTGGGCATGGCTGCGGCCATGGGCATCGAGCTTTTGACGGAAGAACAATATCTGGAGCTGCAGAAACTCGGAGAATTCGATACGAAGAGGTCGAGCTGGATTGCAACACCGGCTGACATGCGAAAACTTGGCGGCGCGCTTTATGGCGAAAATCGTTACAATCGTATTTTCATCGGGTGCAATGGGGCGGAATCTTATTATCAGGGCAGAGGGTTTCGCTGTTGGCTTAAAATCTGAGTGCGGACAGTGCGGAAGGTCGTTTTTGAGTAAATTCCGGTCAATTTCTCCATTTTTGAGGCTTTTTGAAGGTTTTAGCTCCTCCGGAACGTCGTTCCGGACATCCTCCACGACGTAGAGGACATCCTTTTCTTCGTCGGGGAGCTCCTCCACAACGTCGAGGACCTCCTCTGCTTCATCGGGGAACTCCTCCATAACGTCGAGGACCTCCTCTGCTTCGTTCGGGACCTCCTCCATACTGTCGGGGACATCCCCTACAACGTTTGGGATGTCCTTTGCCTTATCCGTGACATCCTCTGCCACGTGCAGGACATCCCCGGCTTTGTCCGGGACATGCTTTAAATGGTCGGGGACATCCTCCACATCGCCGGTGACATCTCAAACTTCAAACAGCGATGCCGCATCGGCATAAACCTTCGCCACTTTTTCCATCGCCGGACGGCGGTCGGAATTTTTTGGTCAGCCCCAAGCTGCAAGAATCGCTTCCGCCTTCACGACTTGTTCCGGCGAGCCGGTAAAATTGTATTTGTATTTTCCCGCCCGACGTGTGACCAGAATTTTGATGGTTTCCAGGCCATGGGTCTTCATATGGAAGCGGAGTTGTTTGTAAATTTCCTTGAAACCGTGTTGTTGAAGGCTATTGCTCATGCTCAAGCTTCAGTGCGTGGCGGTTGGATAGCAATGTAATACGCCGTTTATTTCGGGAGACGTCGGATTCTCAAGCAATGCATCACGGCTTCAATAGTCCCGCGCGGTGACGTCAGCGCAGGAAAGTGCTCGTCGCTTTTTTGCTCGCGGGATTACATTATGTCCGCATGGCGATTCTTGGCAAACGTAACACGCTCTCGATTGTGAGGGCTTCCGGCCCCGGTCTTTACCTTGATGGCGGGGAGTTGGGCGAGATTCTTTTGCCGGGTCGTTACATTCCCGCCGACCTCAAGCCGAAGGACAAACTTGACGTGTTCGTGTATCGCGATTCCGAAGACCGCTTGGTGGCGACGACGGAAATCCCGCATGTCACGGTCGGCGAGTTTGCGTGTTTGAAAGTTGTCAGCATCAACGACCGGGTCGGTGCCTTTCTCGATTGGGGATTGTCTAAGGATTTGTTGCTGCCGTTCTCCGAACAGGAAAAGTCGGTGCGCGCGGGACAGCGCGTGGTGGTGTTTGTTTATCTTGATCCCAAGTCCCAACGCATCGTGGCGACATCGCGGTTGCATCGGCATTTGAGTCTCGATCTGCCTCACTATCGCAACAGTCAGCCGGTGAATCTGCTCATCACGGGCGCGAGCAAGTTGGGTTATCAGGCCATCGTTGAGAACAGTCACAGCGGGCTGCTCTATCGTGATAATGTTCCGGCACCGCTTCAGATCGGCCAGCGGCTTCAAGGATTCGTCCGCAACATCCGGCCCAATGGACAAATTGATTTGAGCCTCGACGCCACGGGCTACAAACGCGTCGCGCCGCTCACGAATCAAATCGTCGAAGTGTTGGAAAAGAACGGTGGCCAGTTGGCGTTCGACGATGACAGTTCTCCCGAAGCGATCCGAAAAACATTCGGCGTGAGCAAGAAAGCATTCAAACAGGCGCTCGGCAAACTTTACAAAGTGCGGCGTATTCAATTTATGAAACCGGGAATCCAATTGCTGGATAACTCATCCTGGTCGCCGGGAAAATAAAACGAAACGCGGTTTTCAGCGCTTTTTATGGTGGCGTTTTTTTCGTCTTTTCCGATAAAAATAAGTGTCAATAACCAGCGGGATAAAAATAATCAAGCCGACGATAGCTAGAACGACGATGATGGGTTTGTAGTGCCACACGTCTTTTACAAAATCAATAAAGCTTGAATCCATTTCTCAATCTACACCTGTTTTATAGAATCTAAAACGCATGATAAGGCACCGGTTGTGTTTCTGCCGGAAAGAGAGTTGGCACGGTTAAAGCGTGCCATCGCCTGAATAGCTGCTATGGTGTTCGTTTATGTCATTTAATGTCTTAGGCCTTGATGCCAAAATTTTACGAGCGGTCACGGAAGCCGGTTATACCGAACCGACGCCGATTCAAACTGCCGCCATTCCGCCCATCATCGCGGGACACGACCTCATTGGCATCGCACAGACGGGCACGGGCAAGACCGCGGCGTTCACGCTGCCGATTTTGACGAAGCTCGCGGTGCAACCGCCAGGACAACGGCGCGGAACAAAATTGCTCGTCATCGCGCCGACGCGCGAACTTGTAGTGCAGATCGAGGAGAACGTGAAAGCTTATGGGAAGCATTTGCCGCTGACGGTCGCCACGGTTTTTGGCGGCGTGGGCGAACAGCCGCAGATACGGGCGTTGCGCGCGGGAACGGACGTGATTATCGCGTGCCCGGGCCGGTTGCTCGACCTGATGGGCCAGCGTTGCGCGGATTTTTCGCAGTTGAAATTTCTCGTGCTGGACGAGGCTGACCGGATGTTGGACATGGGATTTCTTCCGTCCATCCGCCGCATCGTGCAGCAATTGCCGAAGCAGCGGCAGACGTTGATGTTTTCGGCGACGCTTTCCAAAGAAATCGAATCGCTCACCCATCAATTTCAACGGTCGCCGAAAGTCATCCAGATTGGTCGCCGGACGAATCCTGCCGAGACGGTCACGCAATTGGTTTACGAAGTGCCGAAGCATTTGAAGACGTCGCTGCTGTTGCATCTGTTGCAGGACCCGCAGATGGACATGGTGCTGATTTTTTCGCGCATGAAACATGCAGCGGACCGGCTCGCACGGCAATTGGAACAAAAGGGCGTCCGCACCGCGACGTTGCACTCGAACCGTTCGCAGAATCAGCGGTTGCGAGCGTTGAACGATTTCAAGGCCGGCGCGGTGCGTGTGCTGGTGGCGACGGACATCGCGGCGCGGGGAATTGATGTGGACGGCATTTCGCACGTGGTGAACTACGATTTTCCGATGCACGTCGAGGATTACATCCATCGCATCGGTCGCACCGGTCGCGCGAACGCCATCGGCGACGCGATCAGTTTCGTGACGCCGGAAGAGCACGGGGAATTGCGCGCGTTGGAACGTTTTATCGGTCGAGGCATCGTGCGGAAGAAAGCGGAAGGATTCAATTATTCAGCACCGGCGCCGGCTTACAATCCGGCGGAGGAAGAACGCCGTTTTCCGCGCGGACAAAATCAGAACCGTCCGCAACGTTCAGGTCAGCCGTCACGTTCTCAACATCCGGGCGGTCATTCGCGACAGGGACAATCGGGACGTTCGCGCTGGCGGAGATAAGAGCGTAACGCGAGGGAGGCGCGATTGAAGAAATTTATCGGGCGATATTATCGCCATTTTCCAGATGTCAGAACGAATCTTTTGACGAATTACGGCTTCAACAGTCCGGCGAAATTTGCGCGGTGACGCCAGAGCAGGAACAGCGCGAGCGCGGCGACGATGGCGGCCATTTGCCAGCCCTCATAATTCAGGAAGATGTGGTAGCAGAGGATGTTCACAATCACCGGACCGAGCAACGTGAGCCCGAGCGGAACGTAACGGCCAATCAGCAGAATCAATCCGCCGGCGACCTGGCAAAATCCGACGACGTAGACGTAGCCAGAGCTCATCATTGCGTTCATAAAGTCACCCGACGGGCCGGACATGGGCGGCACTTTTATGAAGTGCAGAAAGGCGTTCGAGCCGAAGATGGTGAACACAAGCCCGAGCAGGATGCGGGCGATAATCTCCAAGATTTTCATGCCAGCAATGTTGAACAGGATTGGCAAAATTTCAACCAACAAAATGGCTTCAAGCCGTCCGCCGCGCCCAGCGCAATTTCGCGGGAGTGGAACGAGGGTTGGCGTTGCGTTCTGCTGGCGACGGTCGAACGACTTCCTGTGCGATGTCGGAGTAAATTCCGTCGCGCAATCCGGCTTCAAATGATTTCTTCACGCGCCGGTCTTCGCCGGAATGGAACGTGAGAATCGCGACGCGTCCACCGGGATTGAGGCACGAAGACAGATTGCGGAGAAAAGTGTCGAGCGCGGAAAATTCGTCGTTCACGGCGATGCGCAACGCCTGAAAGGCGCGGCGGACGGAGAGATCGCAATCTTCTTTGTTCAGACGCGATAACACGACGCGAATGGCGTTGGCGAGGGATTTGGTGGTTGCAAAAGTTTTTCCGGCGAGTTCAGGCGCGAGCCGGGCGGCGTGTGGTTCATCGGCATATTCAACAAGCAATCTGGCAAGCGCATCGGAATTTATTTTTTGCAGAAGGGCTGATGCCGGCTGGCCGCGTTGCGGATTCATGCGCATGTCGAGCGGGCCGTCGAATTTTATGGAGAAGCCGCGCTTCGGGTCGTCAATCTGCATGGAAGAAACTCCGAGGTCGGCAAGAATCAAATCGGCTCCGGCAATTTTATTCGCGACGAGCACTTGCGGCAGGCCGGCGAAATTGCTGCGGTGTGCGGTAAAAACTTCCGCGCCAAAACCGAGCGCGCGAAGACGAGCTTCGGTTTTGGGAAGTTCAATCGGATCGGCGTCGAGGCCGAGTAATTTTCCGCCGGGCTGAAGGTGCGCGAGAATTTCCTGCGCATGGCCACCGTAGCCGAGCGTGCAATCCACCGCGACTTCGCCCGGCTTGGGCGCGAGGATTTCGAGAATTTCCGCGACCATGATGGGGCGATGCGTGCCGGCGGGAGTTTTGCCGGACGCGATAACTTTTTCCACCGTTTCCCCGTAACGTTCGGGATTGTGTTCCTTGTATTTATCCTCGAAGCGGCGCGGATTTTTACCGCTGTAACGTGGACGGCGCTTGTGCGGTGTTGGTGTAGGACTGTCGGACATGCGCAGACAGGATGCGCGAAGTTCGCCCGTGCTGCGAGAACGTTTGAGTCAGACGGAAAGCGGGTCAGGAGTTTTTTTACTGGCGAGCAAATGCGCACCTTTGAGCAGGCGGCAGAAATCCTTTTTGCTGGTGACGATTTTTGTGCCGTCTTTGCTGGCAAGGCTGAGCATGGATTTGTATTCCACTTCAAGCCGTTCAAGGCGCACGATGCGAATGTATTCTTTGTCTTTCTTCCAGACCTGGCCTTGGCATAGTTTCATGCGATGTGGTTTTAGAATAATCTGTCTCTCCTGCTTTTTGTGTCAAGAGAGACAGTCATAATCGGCTGGTTACTTTTTCTTGCCGGCGGCCTGCTTGGCGACCACGGCGGATTTTTTATTTTGTGCGGCGTTGTTGGCTTTGGATTGTTTCTGGCCGGATTTTTTGTGGTTAGCTTTCGGTGATTTATCTCCCATGATGGTATGACTTTCTTTTACTGCGTTAACTCGCCTGCGGAATGGAATTTTCTCCGAAGGGACGCACATCGTGCTTGCCGGGATGGCGATTGTAAATGATGGATGCAACACGACCTCTTTTCTCTAAACCTATTTTGCTGTGGCTACGCAATCCATGGTGAGCAATTTCTTCAGCAGTTCTTTGACTTCGAGTTGCATCAGGAGTTAATTGGTGACGGCCAAGTTGCAACCGTCCGCCCTCGCCTCATTTCGAGCCTCCGAGTCGCGATTTCAATCTTGTCTTAGAAACCATTGTCAAAGTCCATGAATAAAAAAATCCTTTTGACCAGTGTCTGTCGTCCAATGGGTCCGCAATTCGGCGATGCTCCGTCCGTCGGTTACGAATTGCTTTACCGCCAGGTTACGCGCGCGCAGGGTATTTTCAGTCCGCGCACCGTGAACGTGCATTTCGGACTCGATTACATCGCGGAAAATTTGGACACGCCGACGGTGGTGCTGCAATACCCGTCTAAACGCGAGTTCATCAAGGAACTCAAGAAGGGTTACGACTACGTCGGCATCTCATTCATCATGGCTGTGATGCACAAGATGAAGGAGATGGTCGCACTCATCCGCAAATATGCGCCGAACAGTAAAATAATTCTTGGCGGTTACGGCACGGTGTTGAAAGACGACGTGCTCAAGCCGTATGGAGATTTCATCTGCCGTGAAGAAGGCGTGGCGTTCATGCGCCGGTTGCTGGGCGAGCCGGAAATTCCGATGCCTTACAAACACCCGCTCATCGTGAGCTGGCTGAAAGTGTTCGGCTGGAAGGTTTCCGGCACGGGAAAAATATTCGCCGGCCTTGGCTGCCCGAACGGCTGCGATTTCTGCTGCACATCGCATTTCTTTTCGCGCAAGCACATCAAGCTCCTGCCGACCGGGCGCGATATTTACAACGTGGTGGAGCGTTATCACGATCTCGATCCGAGCCTCGTGTTCCTGATTCTAGATGAAGATTTCTTGCTGAACAAAAAACGCGCAATGGAATTTCGCGACTGCGTTTTGGCGGGCGGCAAGAAGCCGTCCATCTTCGCGTTCTCCAGCATCAAGGCCATCAGCCAATACAAAGTGGAAGAAATTTTGGAAATGGGAATTGATGGATTTTGGATTGGCTACGAAGGCACACGTTCCGGTTACGCGAAGCAACAAGGCCGTCCCGTCGCGGAAATTCTCACAGAGTTTCGCGAGCACGGCATCACGATATTGACTTCGATGATTGTTGGCTTCGATTATCAGACGCCGGAAATTGTCGCGCAGGAATTGGACGGACTGATGAAACTCAAGCCGTCGTTGGGGCAATATTTGATTTACGGGCCAGTGCCGGGCACGCCGTTTCACGAACGCGTCATCAAAGAAAATTTGTTGCAGGACATTTACACGACCGAAAAAGATTTGTTTTATCGCCGCGCCGACGGATTCACCACGATGATGAAACATCCGACGCTCTCGCCAAAGCAGATCGAGGACATGCAGCGCTGGTGTTTCGAGCAAGATTTTCAGCGTCTCGGCCCGAGCATTTATCGCGTTCTCGAAACGCGTTTCCTTGGCTATCTCAAGCTCAAGGATTCACCGAATCCGATTTTGCGGCAAAAAGCTGAATACTTCGCCAATGAATTGCGCTTTGCCTATCCAGTTTTTCTCGCGGGCAGATTGCTTGGCCCAAATGCTGTTATTCGGAAATGGATCGGCGATCTGGAGCAGCGCATCCACGCAGAATTCGGAAAGCCGCCGCTCAAGCAGCAGTTAAAATCCGTCATGGCCGTGGGCGCAGCGTTGTGGACGGGCATCACGTTGAAGCTCGACCTTTTTCAGCATCCAAAATTACAACGGACGACGTATCGCCTGCCTGAAAAAAGCTGGAGTAAGTTCCACTTATGGGAAGAATTCCATGCGAAAGTTGCCAGCCCGAATTATTCCGTCAAAGTCGAATTGCAACACGCCAAGCAGCAGGTGTGGATGCGCGTCGAAGGCAAGCTATCGGCAGCCGATGCCGAAAGCCTGGCACGTCGCATTCGCGATTCCCTTGCGCGAAGCAAGAGCCGGCTTGTGCTCGACTTGAACAAGCTTCATTGGGACAACACCGAAAGTTTGCAGCATTTGCGTGAAAAGCTGGCGGACTATCGGTCGCGTATTCGCGTGGTGTTGCCAAAACTTTCAGCAGCCCATCCTGAGTTGCTGCTACTGGCGAGCGTGTTTCATCATTATTAAAATTTCATGCTTGCTGACGTCGCGGATTAAGCCGTCGCCAAATTGTCTTCAAGCATTTTCGAGCGCGCGGTATTTTCAGTGGCTTCCGCCGAAGTTGTGTTTTCCAAAACCCGGATCGGTTCGTAGAAAGTATTTCGTTGCACCGGGATTCTTCCGGCTTCGCGAATGGCTTTGAGCATGTCGGCTTCGGTCTGCAATTGCGGTGATGTTGCACCCGCCATGTGAAAAATATGTTCTTCGATAATCGTGCCGTGCAAATCGTCCGCGCCAAAACTTAAGGCCACTTGCGCGAGTTTCAATCCGAGTCCAACCCAATACGCGGTGATGTGGTCGAAATTGTCGAGGTAAATGCGGCTGACGGCGATCGTGCGCAGCGAATCAAATCCGGTCGGCGGTTTTTCGACGGGAATGTCATTGTCCTGCGGTTGATATGCCAGCGGCACAAATCCCACGAAGCCATGCGTCTCGTCCTGCAACGCGCGCAATTGCCGCAAATGGTCCACGCGGTCGGTAAGCGATTCGACGTGGCCATAAAGCATCGTGCATGTGCTGCGCCCGCCGAGCTTGTGCCATGTGCGATGAACGTCCAAATATTCTTCGGCAGATTCTTTGCCTTTCGCGATTTGTGAGCGAACGACTTTATTGAAAATTTCCGCGCCGCCGCCGGTGAGAGATTCAAGCCCGGCTTCTTTCAATTCAATTAACGTTTGTTCAACGGATTTTTTCGCGAGCCACGCCAAATGCAAAATTTCAATCGCGGTGAAACATTTTAATTGCAGCCGTGAATCCAATTTTTTCAACGCGCGCAGCATGTCGGTGTAATAGCTGAACGGCAGCGACGGATGCAGTCCGCCGACGATGTGCAATTCCGTGATGCCGATTTTCAGAGCCTCGCGCGCTTTCTCGACAATTTCTTCGGTGGAAAATTGAAAACCGTCGGCATCGCGCTTCTTGCGCGCGAACGAGCAGAACTGGCACGACAAAATGCAATAATTGGAATAGTTGACGTAGCGATTGATGATGTAGCTGGCGCGATTGCCGACTTTTTTTTGCCGCGCGAAATCCGCGATGGCACCGAGCGCATTTAAATCTTTCGACTGAAAAAGTCGCAGCGCGTCGGCTTCGGAAATACGTGCGCCGGCGGCGACTTTGTAATAAATGTCGCGCAGCTCGCTGCGTTCGATGAAAAAATTCACACGTTAGATTTAACAGAATTTGCGCATTTGGCAAAGTTGTGTTTAATGCAACTTGAATCCGCCGCGAAAAATCACTTCCGCCGCGACGACGACAAAAAATACCGCGCTGACGAGCGCATTGAGACGAAAGAACGCGAGGTTGATCCAATTTAAACTGCGCCGTCGCGCAATCCAATGTTCCAACGCAAGGCAAACAACGATGATAAACCAGCCGACGGCGTAAGCAATACAGCGCGGACCGAATGTGATGACGCCAAAGGCGAACAACAATCCGCACATGACCATGTGTGCAAGAAATGCGGTGGCTAACGCATTTTTTTGTCCCCAAGCAACGACGAGCGAACGCAAGCCGTGCGACTTGTCGAATTTATAATCTTGCAGCGCGTAAATGATGTCGAAGCCGACGAGCCACAGAATCACGGCGAATGCGAGAATGGTCATTTGCAAAATTTCCGAAACGGAAACGTTCGAACCTTTTACCGCCAGCCATGCACCAATCGGCGCAAGGGCTAAAGCAATTCCAAGAAAAACGTGCGTGAAATCCGTGAACCGTTTCGTCAGCGAATAAAAACAAATCACGATGAGCGCAATCGGCGAAAGGTAAAAGCAAACTGAATTTAAAAAGCAACTCGCCAACACAAATCCGATGGCTGACAAAATCCAAAGAACAATTGCATCAAACAGGGAAATTTGTCCGGTCGGCAAATGGCGATTTTTTGTGCGCGGATTGAGCGCGTCGAATTTGCGGTCAACGATGCGATTGAACGCCATCGCGCATGTTCGCGCGCAAACCATTGCCGCGAGAATCAGTGCAAATATTTTCCAGCCCGGCCAGCCGCGATTGTCGCGCGCGGCAACCATCATCGCCGCCAATGCAAACGGCAGCGCAAAAATTGTGTGCGAGAAACGGACGAAACTTCCCCATTTTTGAATCGTCGAAATCATTCCTTTTCTTCAGACCATCGCGGCGCGAGTTGATTTTCAATTCTCAAATGATCCAATACGCGCGACACAACGGTATCCGCAAGCTCAACGATAGTTTTCGCGCCGGAATAAAAACTCGGATTCGCGGGCAAAATAACTGCGCCAGCTAGCAAAAGTAATTCCATGTTCTTCACGTGAATCAAGCTCAACGGCGTTTCGCGCGGAACCAAAATCAATTTACGCTTTTCCTTCAGCGTCACATCGGCGGCGCGGAGCAAAACGTCTTCGCTGTAGCCGTGCGCGATTCGCCCCATCGTGCCCATCGTGCAGGGAATCACGACCATCGCGTCCGGCGGATTCGAGCCGCTGGCAAACGGCGCATTCATACTTTTCAAGCCGTGAATTTTTACACCGTCGGGCAATTTTAATCCGCCGGGCAATTCTTCGGCGATGACCTGCTGCGCGTAATTGCTTTGCACAACGTGGATTTCGTGTTTGCGCGAATCCAGATTGTCGAGCAATCGCTGCGCATAAATCGCGCCGCTGGCTCCGGTGATGGCGACCAAAATTTTCACTCCCGGCATTATGGCCGAACAAATCTTCGCGGACAACGGCGAAACAGCTTGAGTCCGCAATTGCCTTCAGCAAAATGGGCGTGTGTTCAAAGCCGCAGGAATTATTTTCGCCGCCGCGATTTTTATCGCCGGCTGCTCGACTTCAAAGCCGCCGGAAAAAGCCATTGAGTCTATTCAGACTACAAATGTTTCGCCGGAATTAAATTGGAACACGTCGCCAAAAAACGCGATTGCATCATCGCCCGCCCGGGCGACGGTAGATGAAAAAATGACTGCGTCGCAAAATCCGCAATCACTGACGACGTGGATTCCGCTTTCACAATGGGCGAAAGAACATGGATTGAAATCACCGCAACTTTTCGCCACGGCACCGGAAACTGCTTATTCAATTGATTCCGTGAACGGCACGATGATTCTGGGCATCGGCAGCCGCGAAGTAACGTGGAATGGCATCACCGTCAGCCTCGGTTACGCGCCGGAATCCATTGACGGCGAAATTTATTTATACGGAATTGATTTGCAGAAAAATCTCGAACCGCTTTTGTGCGAGCCGCCACTTTCATTTCCACAAACCAATCGCGTCATCGTGATTGATCCCGGCCACGGTGGTGGTAATTCCGGAACCATCAGCGTTTTAGACGGGCGATTGGAAAAAGAATTTACGCTCGACACGGCGCTGCGATTGAAGCCATTGCTCGAAACGAACGGCTGGACGGTTTTTCTCACGCGCTCAGCCGACGTGGATTTTGCCAATACCAATCGCGTGACGTTTGCGGACGCGCATCATGCCAGTTTGTTCATCAGCCTGCATTTCAACGCGACCGGCGACCGTAGCCAGAAAATTGCCGGCATCGAAACGTATTGCCTGACGCCGACCGGATTGCTTTCGACAAAAACCCGCGATTATCCCGACCCGCCGTTTGCCGTTTGGCCGAACAATTCTTTCGACGCAAAAAATTTGCAACTTGCGGTGAAGTTGCACAACGCGCTCGTTCGCGCGACCGGACTTGAGGACCGCGGCGTTTGCCGCGCGCGTTACATGACCGTCGTGCGCGGGCAACATTGTCCGGCGATTTTGATTGAACAAGGCTATTTATCCAGCCCGCACGACGCCACGTTGATTGAAAGTCCTGACTTCCGCCAGAAACTTGCCGAAACCATCGCAGATGCGCTCAAATGAAAAAGGCGAAACATGTTTTGGTAACAGGCGGCGCAGGATTTATCGGCTCACATCTGGTTGAACGATTGCTGAATGACGGCAAAAATATTGTCATCATTGACGATTTCTCGACTGGCAGTTTGGAAAATCTGCGAGCTGTAAAAAAAAATCCACGACTGAAAATTGTCCGCGCAAAAATTTCCGAGTGCAAAGAATTGCCGAAGCTCGTAGCGAACGCAGAATTTATTTTTCATTTGGCCGCGACCGTCGGGGTTGAGCTCGTCGTGAAATCCGCGTTGCACGTTTTGGAATCCAGTTTTCACGAAACGGAAATACTGCTGAAAGCTGCCGCGAAAAATTCCACGCCGCTGCTGCTGACCTCGACCTCGGAAGTTTATGGCAAGAGCGCGAAGCCGGAGTTCGGCGAGGACGACGATCTGCTCATCGGGCCGCCCGGACAATCGCGCTGGAGCTACGCCTGCTCAAAGCTCACGGACGAATTTCTCGCGCTCGCCTATGCGCGCGAAAAAAAACTGCCCGTCACCATCGCGCGGCTGTTCAACACCGTCGGCCCAAAACAAACCGGACGTTACGGAATGGTTTTGCCGCGCTTCATCGCGTCGGCGAAAAAAAACGAACCGCTCAAAGTTTTTGGCGACGGCAAGCAGTCGCGCTGCTTTTGCCTCGTGAACGACGTGGTGGAGGCGCTCGTGCGATTGCAGGATTGCCGGAAGGCGCGCGGGGAGATTTTCAACATCGGCGGCACGGAGGAAGTCTCCATGCTCGAACTCGCGCGGCTCGTGGTGAAGACGCTCGGCTCGAAATCCCGGATCGGACTGATCCCCTACGACCGGGCGTATGCGCCGGGCTTTGACGACATGCGCCGCCGCAAACCGCTCGTGGAAAAACTGGAACGCTTCGTGAAATTCAAACCGCAGACGCCGCTGCGCGAAATCATCCGGCTGACGGCGAAATAAATTATTTTGGGGAAGAACTTATAATTTTCAGTAATTTATGAATTGCTCTGTCAATTCGATTGCCTCGCGGTTTGGTGAAATCAATTGGTTCTCGCCCATCTTCGTCAAGCGCATGAACATTGGCATTGCGAGCTAAAAGAATTTTTACAATTTTAAGACGACGCCAAGCACAAGCCGTATGTAAAGGACTGCCGTTTGAACAACGACCATTTACATTTGCACCGGATTTAAGAAGAAATTCTACAGCTTTAAGATTATTTTCTCCAACTGCTTGGTCAAGTGGAGTAAATCCGTCACTGTCTTTCGTTTCTAACGAAGCTCCAGCGCGAACCAATATTTTCATGACGTTCAAGTGGTTTTCTTGAATTGCCCATAGAAGAATAGAGCGCCCTCGATAACGAGTATTTACATTTGCGCCTTTTCGGAGTGCCGAAATTACCTGTCGCGAATTTCCAACAAGAACGCCAGCAATCAAATCTTTTTTTGTTAGCATAAACAAACGTTAAAATTCAATTCCTTCACGCTTGAGCAAACTGCGTTTCCAATCCAATCCGCCGGAGAAGCCGCCGAGTTTTTTATTCGCGGCCAGCACGCGATGGCACGGAACCAAAACCGGAACCGGATTCGCCCCGCACGCGCCGCCCACCGCGCGGACGGCCTTGGGCTTGCCAATCGCCGACGCGATTTCGCCGTAGCTTTTCGTCTTGCCGGTGGAAATTTTCAGCATTTGCCGCCACACGGATTTTTGAAAATCCGTTTTGCCCGTCCAGTCGAGCGGCGGCAGCTTTGATTTTTTCCCGGCGAGAATTTTTTTCAACGCCGTTTCGGTCGTGCGATGCCAGTTTTTGATTTTGGCGGGAACGATTTGCTTTTTCGCGGCTCGCGGGGACGCTCGCCCCACCTTTGGCCAGTCAATTTCAGCCAGACCTTTTTCAGAATAGTGCGCGAGGAAAACGCCATCGCGCGTGGAGATTGGTAGTTCGATAAGATTACTTTTCATGGATTTTACTTTCGCACATCAATGGTATTTCACAACGAGTGAAATGATGCCGAGCAGAATCGCGAACAGCACGATGACGAGCAGGATGAAGCGGTTGCGCGCGACTCGTTTTTCGTAGCGCAACGGGCGCAGTCCCTGCACGCCACCGGCGGCGAGATAATTCACGAGGCGCGGATTGGTCGTGCGCGGGCTGTTGAAAAAATTTCGCAGCCGGTTCCATAACGCGGGCAAATCGTATTTGCGCACGCCAAGTTCGTTGTAACGGTCAGCCGCAGCTTCTTCGGGTGATGGAACGGGCTTGGATTTGATTTCTTCAAAAACCGGTTCGCTTGCGGCAGGTTTTGGCGTCGGCAGCGGCTCAGATTTTCGTGAAACGGTCGCGCCGTGAGGAATTGCCGTTGATCTGAATTTTGGCGTCGGCGCGCGCTGCAACTGCGAATCGATTTTTTTGATTTCGGATTCGAGCGAAGCGATTTGGTCGTTGAGGGCGCGGGCGCGTTCGGAAATCGGGTCAACTTGCTTCGGTTTTTTTTTCGCGCCGGCCATACGACAAAAACCGTCAATGTTGGCGCATCAAAATTACGATGAAAATTCCCAGCGCGCCGAGAGCAACCAGCAAAAGCGGCCACGTCATCGCCAGACCGAATTTGCAAAGCTCGCCGAAACTCATGTTGGCAAATGGTGAAACGATAGGCTGCGTCGCGTTTTCTGATTTCTCCAATTTTTGTCCCGCTTCACCGGCAAGCGCGGGCAATTTGAGTCGCGCAGAATTCCATTCCATCCGCGCGTTTTCGACAACCGTCAGTGCACGCGTCAATTCCATCTGGAAACTCTCCTTTGTCCACGTTTCGTCGCGGACGTTTTGGATTTTTTCGAGCGCGTTGCGAAAATCGGCGATGGTTTTGATCATTTGCTCGGAATCGCGGCGGGCATTGAATTCTGCTTCTTCGAGCAGGCCAAGTCCGCGCGTGAGATTTTGAACCATTTCCGAGCGGCCGTTTTGAAATTCGAGCTGGCGGCGGCGCAATTCTTCGAGCGCGGAGCGTTCGCGTTCCAAATCTTCTTGCGCGCGCTTCAGCTCGGCGAGTTTTTGCTGCGCCTCGACGACTTTACGGTCAACTTCCTCGCGCGTGGGCGCGCGCAACGGCTCGGCGGACGTCGTCGCGCCAAACGGCGACGGCGTTTTGTGAGTTTCGAAATCGGTGTCAATAAATTCGGTCGCGTCGTATTCAGCAGCCATGTAACGACTCTAACGCCGATGCAAAAATGTGTAAAGTGGTAATCAATTCGACAATCAAATCATCGGCGCACCGACGTTGATTTTATTTTTCAAGCAATAGGCCGTGTTGGCGACGTATTTTTCCGCCCACCATTTCAGTCCGGCGCGTTCTTGCTTGGTCAGCGCACGGATGACTTTAGCCGGCGCGCCGAGGACGAGCGAGCCGGGCGGAATTTTCGTGCCGCCGGTCACAAGCGCTTTGGCACCGATGATGGATTGTTTGCCGATGACCGCGCCGTCCAAAATCACCGCGCCCATGCCCACGAGCACTTCGTCGCCGACTTTGCAGGCGTGGACAACGGCGTTGTGGCCAACAGTGACCCAATTGCCGACGATGCACGGAAAATCGTCCGCGATGTGCAGCACGGCGTTGTCCTGAATGTTCGAGTGATGGCCGATGGCGATGCGATTGATGTCGCCGCGCAACACCGCACCATACCACACGCTCGAATGCGCGCCGATGGTCACGTCGCCGAACACCACACTGGTTTTGGCGATGTAAACGCCTTTGCCGAGTTTCGGTTTTTTTGTCAGGAACGTTGCAAGCTGTTTTTTGATTTCGGCCATGAGGGAAAGTTTAGCTTCGATTTAATGGCGAAACAATTTTGATTTCGCAAGATATTTTGAAATTTGTTCAAACTGCGTTGCGTGTTAAGTTGTCCATGACGCATGACAAAGGGAAATCGGCCAAAGCGGAGATTGCCGCGCTCGTTCAAGGAATTGACGCCGTCGGGCCATTTCAAACCCGCAGTATTTTTTCGTGAATTGGTTTTGAAAGCGCTCGTCACGCCGCGCCATGGCAAAAGCCAGCGTCCCATTTTTCCAAAACTGAAATACGGCGAAGTGGCCGTGACGTGGATCGGCCACGCGTCGTTCCTGATTCAATTCACGGATTTAAACGTGCTGATTGACCCGAATTTTGCGAACTGGCTTTTTCTTCTGAAACGCATCAAGCGTTCGGGTTTGAAAATAAAAGATTTGCCGCCGATTGATTTGGTTTTGCTCACGCACGCGCACTTCGACCATTTTCACAAGCCGACGTTGAGAAAATTGCCGCATCCAAAAATCGGCATCATGCCGCGCGGCGTTGGCGACCTCGCGCACAATCTCGGCTTCTCACGCGTCATTGAGCTGGATCATTGGGAAAGTTTTTCGCAAGCGGAATGGAAGGTGACTTTCACGCCGAGCAAACATTGGGGCGCGCGGACGATTCATGACAAACATCGAGGCTACGGCGGATTTATTCTGGAGCATCAAGGCCGGAAAATTTATCACGCGGGCGACAGCGCATATTTCGAAGGCTTCGCGGAAATCGGGAAAAAACTTTCACCTGAGATCGCGCTGCTGCCGATCGGCGCGTATCATCCGGAAACTTTTCGGAAGGTTCACATGGGTCCGGACGAAGCAATAAAAGCGTTCAAGGAACTCGGCGCGAAATGGTTTGTGCCGATGCATTACGGCACTTTCAAATTGTCGTTCGAGGAAATGGACGAGCCGCCGCGCTGGTTGCTGGAGTTGGCGACGGAACAAAATCTGACGAAACAAATAAAAATCCTCGACGAAGGTGTGCCGATGGTGTTTTGATTGCGACAAGGCAAATGACCGAAGGCAACGGCAATTCAATTTCTTCCGACCGTTTTGGCGCGCTTCGCCGCTATGTTCCGTTGCTTGTTTGGGCAATTGTCATCGGGACACTTCTCTTCATTCCGTTGAGAATCATCAAATACGGTTATTTGCCGTCGGACGACGCGTTACGTCACGCGGCCAAAGCTGTGAGTGGAAAATCGTGGTCGGAAATTCTCGTGCTGAATCCGGTTTATCAAATTGACCATGAATTCGGCTGGAACCTGCTGTTGGAAAAAATTTACCACTGGACGGATTGGAGCACTGATCAACTCGTTGTTTTTTCCGTCGTCATTTTATTTCTAGTCGTCGGCTGGTCGGCTTTGCCGTGGTTCCGGCGACCGGAAGCGTGGCTCATTGCGTTGTTGACCGCGCATCTCACGACGCTGCTTGATGCGCGTTTTATGCTGGGACGTCCATATCTGGTTTCGTTCGCGGCGACAGCGGCCATTCTTTTGATGTGGCAAAAACATGGCGCGTCGCCGCCCAAAAAATGGATGCTGGCATTGGCGACAACAATTTTTGCGCTCGCTGTTTTTGTTCACGGTGTCTGGTATTTATGGGTTTTGTTGCTCGGCGCATTTGTTTTTGCGGGGCAAATCCGCTGGGCAATCAGTTTGGGAATTTGCTGGATTGTTGGCGTTTTTATCGGCAGCGCACTCACGGCGCATCCGTTTGCTTATCCGATTCAGGCCATCAAACTCGCGCTGCTGGCGACCGGAATGCATGAAACGGCGCGCACAATGGCGACGGAATTGCAGCCGTCATCGGGCGATCTCTTCGCGTTGATTGCTTTTGGCGCGTTGATGGTGCTGCGGCAACTGGCCAAACTGAACGCCATTCCGTTGACACGCAATCCGGCATTTTGGCTGGCGGCGTTTTGCTGGGTGCTTGCCTTCAGAGTCGGCCGGTTTTGGGGCGATTGGGGCTGGCCGGCGCTGCTGGTTTTGATCGCCTGGGATTTGCAAATGTTTTTGGAATCGCGTTTTGCCGAAAATTGTTTTAAGCGGCTGGCATTTACCGCCGCCATCGCCATCGCCACTTTTTTCAGCATCACGGCCGACACCGACAGTCGTTGGACTTACAATTTGTATAAAGATTATCTCGAAGAAAAAAATCCCGACCTCAAAGGATGGATGCCGGACAAAGGCGGCATTTTTTACACCGCGGACATGTTTTTGTTTTACGACACGTTTTTCAAAAACCCGCACGGCGACTGGCGTTATATGCTGGGCTTTGAGCCGACGTGGATGCCGAAGGAAGATTTTGAAGTTTTTCATACCATCATTTGGAACAGCAACGCCGTCAAAGGCTACGCGCCGTGGGTGGCAAAAATGAAACCGGCTGACCGGCTTGCCATTCAAGGCTCGCGCGGTTCGCCGCCGGAGATTCCGCAATTGGAATGGAATTACGGTGTGAGCGGTATTTGGATTGGCCGGTTGCCGCGCCCGGTGGAAAATGAAACGGTTCCGCCAACGGTTCCCGCAAAGACAAATTCCGTCGCCGAAAAAAATTCAGCGCACTGACAATTCATCGAATTTTTTCGCGAGCGCGAAATCTTTTTCCGTCAGGCCGCCGGCATCATGGGTCGTGAGCGCGAGCGTGACTTTGTTCCAACGGATGTCAATATCGGGATGATGCTGCGCGGCTTCGGCAATTTCGGCGGCGGCGTTCACGAACTGCATCGCCATGGGAAAATCTTTGAACTGAAACACGCGTGAAATGACGCTGCCATTTTGACGCCAATGAGGAGTTTTTGCCAGCGCCACGATGATTTCATCCGGATTCAAGGCTCTGGCGCTCGCGGCAAAATTTTTAAGCGTTTCCACTTTCTCATTCTTTGCTTCGCGCATCAGGCTCAAGCTGGTTACGAGCGACCAGAACCATGAAATCGCGAGCAAAATTCCGCCGCCGGCGCCAATCCAGCCCGTATGTGGCGGCAGCGCGGATTCGTCTGAAAACATCAAACCGTAATAGCGCGAAATGACTTTGAAAAACCAGATGAGAATCAGCGCGCAACCAGCGAGCGCCAAAAAAAGTTGGCCAAGGCCTTCCAGCCATCGACCGCACGCGAGCGATCCCAATCCCGGCGTGGCGAACAGGTTGATGAGCGCGGCGTTTCGGGCTTTGGCGCGGCTAATGGTTTTGTGATTCGCAGAAAATGGTTTCATACGCATATACGGTCGCAGCGATCGTCATCGGCGCGGTGAACAAAACGCCCACGCAACAAAACAAAACGCCGACGGTGTTGATAAGACCCAACAGGACGGTCAGCCCAAAAACGGCGAACCAATGTTTATGGACCATCTTCCAGCTCGTTTTCATCGCCGTCCAAAAATCCATTTGCTTGTCAACGATGAGCGGCAGCGTGAATTGCCAGTTCACCGCCAAATAAGTCATCGGAATCAGGCAAATCGCCAGAATCGGGAACGCGGCCCCGAATGCTGACATCAATTCTGGAAACGATTGCTGCGGATTATTCGTATGCCGCAATTGCTCCAGCAACGGTTGGATTTTTGCCGCTGCCACCAGATTAAATGGCACGAAGCACAACCCGACAAAAAATGCGACAACGAAGTTGCCGAGAAAAAGCTGCGAAAATGCTTTTTGAAATCCGATGAAAATTTTTCCGGTGTCTGCCGGTTGACGGCGCATTGTCTGGATGAAAATGTAAAAAATTCCGCCGAGTAGTGGTCCGTTGATCAGTGCCAGCAATATTTGCAGGCCGACATTGAAAAATTGGCGGAACACTACCGATTGCATCCATGTTTGCGGGACCAAAACTGTTACGAGGCCGCTCACCATCGCATTTGCCGCAAACAAAATCACGATGCCGAGCAAAAAGCTGCCAAGCAAAATCCCCATGTTTTCTTTGAACAAATCCCAGCCGCGACTCACGCAACCGCCGATGTCCAATTCATAATCGCGTTCATCCCAATTAGCCGGAGCCGAAGGCACGGCAGTCGCGTCGCCGGCTGCAAACGCATTTGCGAATTCTGGAAAAGCCGAAAGTGGGCGAAATGCCGCGTCGCTTTCCGCTTTGGCCTGCGACTGCGCGTTGAGCCGCCCTTCGGAAATCCACAGACGAATGTCTGCATCAGAAATCGGTCCGTATTCTTTGCCGTCGCCGCCAATGATGAAATACATAATTTCTTTCTATTGATTCGGATCCCAAACTAACGAATTGGCGCGCGTCGGCGTCACCGCTTCCACGTGGCCATCCACAAACGCGATGATGAAAACATTTCGCGAGCCGCTGCCATAACGCGAATGCGCCGGAAATAATTCCGAGCCGCCGCTGGCGTTCCACCCGGCGTCGGATTCAAAAAGAAGCACGGTTTCAGCAGGATGCTTGACGCTGCTGGTGTCAATGCCATCGAGATTTGCATTGAACGCATAATCGCAGCGGCTTGAAGGATTCGCCGCTTCGGATTTGAAAGTCTTTTTTCCTCTCACCATCGGTTGAATCGCATCACACCATTTTGCCGCGACGGGAAAATGATTCGTGTGGTCGCCGGAATACATCAAAATCGCCAGCGCCAATTGTTTTTCGCTGTTAATACAATTGATTTCCCGCGCTTTGTCATGTGCCGACGCCAGTGCCGGCAGCATCATCGCTGCAATAATTGGAATCATTAAAAATGTGACGGCGCTCATGATGACGCCAGCCAGCGCCAGACCTTTGCCTTTCAATTCGCCCTGGCTTTTGCCGATTTTACCCATCGCAATGATGCCGAGAACTAATCCTACCGGCGCGGAAATTAAAAAAGTGATTCCGCAAGTCAGAATACCGATGAGACCGAGCACGAACGACGCAATGGCCATGCCGCTGGTCTTCGCGGGCGCAACATCGGCGGGCAATGGTGGTGGGGCAGATGGATTGTCCATAAATGTTCTCCGCGTTTGCCGAGTGTTAATTTATAAAACCGGCGCACGCAAGTTGTTTCGGTCAGGAGTTCTTCATAAATACTTTTCCCGGCAACTGTCTCACCACACGTTTCATTTCCAGACTCAACAGTCCGACGGAAACCGCCGAGCTGGGCAAACCGCTTGCGCGAATGATTTCATCAATGCTTCGCTCCCCACCATCCAACGCGTCAAAAATTTTCTTTTCGCTTTCGCTTAATTCCAGCGCGGGCAAAAATCCCGTTTCACTTGCCGACGGCGGTTTATTGCTCGACGGAAATAAATATTCGAACTCGCTCAAAATATCTTCCGCACCTTCGCACAGCTTCGCGCCTTTTTTTATCAAATCGTGACAGCCTTTGCTGCGCGGAGAATCAATTCTTCCCGGCACGGCAAAAACCTGCCGGCCATATTCGGTCGCAAAATTTGACGTGATGAGCGCGCCGCTGTGCAAATCCGCTTCGACAACGACCGTGCCGAGCGTCATGCCTGCGACAATACGATTGCGAATTGGAAAACTTTGCTTGTCCGCCGGACGATTGAACGGAAATTGCGTGATGACCGCGCCGTTTTGAGCGACGCGCTCGAATAATTCTGCGTTTTCTGGCGGGAAAATTAAATTTATTCCCGTTCCAAGAACGACAACAGTTCTTCCTTTCGCGCTCAACGCGCCTTGATGCGCCGCCGTGTCAATCCCGCGCGCGCCTCCACTCACGACCGTGACGCTGACATAGGCCAATTGATATGCCAATTTGCGCGCTGTCTCGATTCCGTAATGCGTCGTCTGCCTCGAACCAACCATCGCCACGGCATTTTTATCTTTCGCGGTCAATTCGCCTTTGACGTAAAGCACGAGCGGCGGATCGTAAATCTCGCGGAGCATCGCCGGATAATTTTCATCGGCAGAAATCAGGACGTGGCAGTCGAAATCGGAAATGCGTTTCAATTCGCCGGTGAGATCAACGGATTTTTCCCAGCTTGAAATGGATTCGGCAACTTCTTCGCCAATGTTGCGGACGCGGAGCAATTGGGATTTGGAAGCAGCAAGGATTTTTGGCGCTTCGCCAAAATGTTCGAGCAACAGCCGCGCGCGCACCGGCCCGACGTGCTCAATCATGTTCAGCGCAACCAGCGCTTCCCGCGAGTCCATCCCGCGAGATTAATAATTAGCCGCTGAAAGAAAAGACGAAATTGCGTCAGGCAATCGCCGGGTCGAGACGCTTGTCCGCCAGCAAATAATTTTTGACGTAATCAGCCACGGCGTTTTCGAGTGAAGTGATTTTTTCTTTGTAGCCGGTCACACGCAAACGCGAAATGTCCGCTTGCGTGAAATACTGGTATTTGTCGCGGATTGTTTCCGGCATTTCGATGAATTCGATTTTTGGTTTTTTGCCGAGCGCAGTGAAAACTGAATTTGCCAGAGCAATCCAAGTGCGCGCTTCGCCGGAACCGATGTTGAAAAGTCCGTTTGCCTTTTTATTTGCGGCCAGATGCAGTGTCATGGCGACGGCGTCCTTGACGTAAAGAAAATCGCGCTTCTGTTCGCCGTCGCGGAAATCCTTGCGGTAACTTTTGAAAAGGCGGATGAGATTTTCGTTTTGCACTTGCGCGAAACTTTTGTGGACGAGCGAACGCATGTCGCCTTTGTGATCTTCGTTCGGGCCGAAGACGTTGAAATATTTCAGGCCGACGATTTTGTTCAAAAAACCGGCGCGCTTGGCGTGCAAATCAAAAAGATGCTTCGAGTAGCCATACATATTCAACGGGCGCAAATTGTCGAGCGCCGCTTCATTGTCTTCCATGCCCGCCGAGCCGTCGCCGTAAGTCGCGGCGGAGGACGCATACACGAAGCGCGCTTTATTTTCCAACGACCAATGCGCGAGGTCTTTCGTGAACTGATAATTATTTTTCGCGAGAAACGTCGCGTCTTTTTCCGTCGTGGCCGAACACGCGCCCATGTGCAACACCAGATCGAATTTCCCCAGCGCGCCACTTTGCAAACGCGTTTGCAAATCTGCCGCTTCAACATAATCCGCAAAACGCAGCGGCGTGAGATTGCGCCATTTTTCGTCCGTGCCGAGGATGTCGCAGACAACAATGTTGTCGCAACCGCGCCGGTTCAGCGCCCAGACGAGCGCGCTGCCGATGAAGCCCGCGCCGCCAGTTACCAAAACTCGCGCGTCTGAAAAATCATTTGGCTTCATAAAATTTTTACCAGCCCAGCACATGCGCAAAAATCAGCGGCGCGACAATCGTGGCGTCGGATTCGATGATGAACTTCGGCGTCTTCACGCCAAGTTTGCCCCAGGTGATTTTTTCGTTTGGCACCGCGCCGGAATAGCTGCCGTAGCTCGTGGTCGAATCGCTGATCTGGCAGAAGTAGCCCCAGAGCGGCACGCTGGTGCGCAGCAAATCCTGATGCAGCATCGGCACGACGCAGATCGGGAAATCGCCGGAAATCCCGCCGCCGATCTGGAACATGCCGAGCGTGCTTTTTTTCGTAGCCGTTCGCGTGTAAAACTCCGCGAGCCACGTCATATACTCAATGCCGGTGCGGACGGTGTGGACGTTCTTTACGTCGCCGCGAATCACGGCGGCGGCATACATGTTGCCGAGCGTCGCGTCTTCCCAACCGGGCACGACGATGGGCAGATTTTTTTTCGCGGCGGCGAGCATCCAGGAATCTTTCGGGTCAATCTGGTAATACTTTTCGTATTTGCCGCTCAACAAAACTTTGTAAAAAAATTCGTGCGGGAAATAACGTTCGCCTTTTTTGTCGGCATCAGTCCAGACTTCAAGCATGGCTTTTTCCATGCGGCGCATCGCTTCGCCTTCGGGAATGCAGGTGTCGGTCACGCGATTCATGTGGCGTTCGAGCAATGCTTGTTCGTCTTCCGCCGTCAGCGAGCGATAGCCGGGAACGCGCTCGTAATAATCATGCGCGACGAGATTGAACACATCCTCCTCCAGATTCGCGCCGGTGCAAGTGATGAGATGCACCTTGTCCTGACGGATCATCTCGGCGAGCGAGAGGCCGAGTTCGGCCGTGCTCATCGCGCCACCGAGCGTGATCATCATTTTGCCGCCGCCTTTGAGGTGCGCGACGTAGCCTTTCGCGGCGTCCACAAGCGACGCGGCATTGAAATGGCGATAGTGATGCTGGATGAATCGCGAAACCGGGCCGCCGGAAAGTTTTGTTTGTTTTTTCTTAGCCATAATTCGTTCGGAAAATCTAAATACACGATACGGAAGTCAACGCGATTGCCAATCTCAATTTCTCCACCCGGATTTAATCGGCCGTTATATGCAACAGCGCTACATTCGATTTTGCAACAATTTCCGATTGTTCCAGACACGCTGGAATCAGGCAAAATTCTCCAGCGCGCAAATTTACATCTGCTGATTCACTTTTGATTTCAATTTGTCCGTCTGTCACGACAATGATTTGCAATTTTTTTGGCGTTAGAGGACTGCTTACGTTTGAATTTAATTTCCAAGCTTCAACATTGAACAGGGAATTGTTGACTAGCGAGCGTTTCTGAATTTTCCCATCGGCAATAAATTTTGTTTCGATGAGCTTTGGCTCGAAATCATTGAAATCAATGCTCGCGAGCGATTGTGTAACGTGCAATTCACGCGGCTTGCCGTCCAGACCGACGCGGTTCCAATCGAAAACACGATACGTCGTGTCTGAATTTTGCTGGATTTCAAAAATAACCAATCCTGCGCCAATCGCGTGAACGCGTCCACTTGGCAGAAACATTACGTCGCCCGCGTGAACTGGAATCCGATGAATGCAATCAGCCACACTGCCGTCATAATTTTTTTTCTCGAAATTATTTCGGGTAACGCCGTGTTTCAATCCGACAAATAATTCCGAGTTAGGCGCGGCATCGGCGACAAACCACATTTCTGCCTTCGGTTCGCCGCCAAGTTCAGCGGCTTTATGCGCGGGCGGGTGGACTTGCAGCGATAATTTTTCCCGCGCATCGAGAATTTTGCAGAGAATTGGAAAACGATTTCCTCTTGCGGGTTTTGCATCGCCGAGCATTTCGCGCGGGAATTTTTCCATCAGCCAGTGCAATGTTTTTCCGGCGAATGTTCCATTGGCAATGATGCTTTCGTCATTTGGCCGATCGGAAATTTCCCACGATTCGCCGATGCGTTTGCCGGCGGGCAATTTTTTGCTGAATAATTTTTCGATTTCGCGTCCGCCCCAAACGCGTTCCTTGAAAATCGGATGGAAAGTGAGCGGATAGAGCACTTTAAAATTTTAAGCTGCCGACGCTTGCGGAATGCTGTTTGCCTCTACATCAATTTTTTCGACGAAATGGCCGTGCGCGCGGAATTTTTCATAGCGCAATTTCAACCGGTCGGCGACCGACAATGCGAGGCTTTCTTCGAGATGCTTGAGCAAATGCGTTTTCAAATTGGACGCAGCCGTCGCGTGATTGGTGTGTGCGCCGCCGAGTGGTTCGGAAATAATTTCGTCCACGAGTTTCAATTCGAGTAAATCTTTTGCGGTGATTTTGAGCGCGGCGGCGGCTTTCGCGGCATTGGCGCGGTCTTTCCACAAAATTGCCGCGCAACCTTCCGGACTGATGACGGAGTAATACGCATTTTCCAAAATCAAAACGCGATCGGCCACGCCGATTCCAAGCGCGCCACCCGAACCACCTTCGCCGATGACGGCAGCGATGATAGGAACTTCGAGCAAAGTCATTTCGCGCAAGTTGACGGCGATGGCTTCGGCGATGTGGCGTTCCTCGGCGGCGACGCCGGGATATGCGCCAGCAGTGTCAATCAATGTGACAATCGGCAAACCAAATTTATTTGCGAGCCGCATCAGGCGCAGCGCTTTGCGATAGCCCTCGGGATGCGCAGAGCCGAAATTGCGCAAAATGTTTTCCTTCGTGTCGCGGCCTTTCTGCGTGCCGATGACAACGACGCGATGTTCGCCCAGCTTTGCGAATCCACCGACCATTGCGCGATCCTCGGCGAACAGCCGGTCGCCGTGCAATTCTAGAAAATCCGTGAACGCGAGTTTGATGTAATCGAGCGTGTAAGGCCGTTTTTGATGGCGCGCGAGCTGGACGCGCTGCCACGGCGTAAGATTGGTGAAAATGTGTCGGCGCGTTTCCGCCAGTTTTTTTTCAATCAGTCGGATTTCGTCCTCGAAGCTGACACCTAAAGAATGCTTTTCGGGATGCTGGCGAAGATCGTCCAGTTTATTTTGCAGTTCGATGATCGGTTTCTCGAAATCGAGCTGATGTTTCATGTGTCGGAAAGTTTAATTGTTTTTCAGCGTGAATCAATTTTCGAATTTTGGACAAATCCGTTGAAATTTTAATCAATTTTTTAAAAACGAAAGGCCGGACTTGCGTCCGGCCTCTCTTTAGTGATGAGGTTTATACGCCTTCACCAAAGGCGCTCAGAAGGGCGACGCGACCAACTTGGGGGTCGCTGTTCGAGCCGCGCCGCGAGCAAAACCTCTCTGCCAACCCTAAACGAACAGCGAAATCTTTCATACTGATGGTTTGACCCCGCTCGTTTAAGTCTGTTCAAACTTTATCCAAAAAGATTTTTCCTCGTAATGGGGTGTTCACCCCACCGCCAAAAACTTACAGCAAATAACCATTTGGTTACAAGTTCAAATTTTGATGTCGGCGTAAATTTTTGTGTCCGCGCGCAAACGAATCACTCGCGCCAAAGGCGTTTTGCCATCCGGCTTCAACGATTCTTTCAAAGCAAATTCCTTGCCGCTGCCCGATGCCAAAACCCAAACCTGTTTTGCTGCGGTAATTGCCGCATAACTTAACGAAAGTCGTTTCGGCGGCGGCTTCGGTGAATTTTCCACGACCATAAATGGAACAACTGTGTCTAAAATTTTTGCAGAAGCATTCGGAAACAGCGACGCCACATGACCGTCTTCGCCCATGCCGAGGAAAATTAAGTCCAAAATTGGGAAATTATTTTTCAATTGTGTGAATTGCCGAAGTTCTGTTTCGGCGATTTTTACAACTTCCGTCGACGCAATTTCTCCGCACAGCCGATGAATTTGTTTTTCGGAAATTTTTAGTGGCACAAATAAAAGCTCGTTTGCCATTTTGAAATTGCTTTCCGGGTCGGTCGGCGGAACGCAACGCTCGTCCGCCCAGAAAAAATGGACGCGCTCGAAGGAAATGTTTCGCGCTTTGGCCTGCTCAACGGTTGCGGCGAAGAATTTTTGCGTGATGCGTCCGCCGGAAAGCGCGACGCAATGATTTTTGCCCGTGTGATTCGCCGATTCTATTTCATCCAGCCACAAATTCGCAACGCGCGAAGCCAATTCGTCGGCGTTGGCGAAGGAAATCAGTTCAAAATTCATTTGTTTGTCGGCGAATTAACGAGCAGAAACAAATTTGAAATTTCTTGTTCCATATTTGTATCGCAATTTTGTATATGAAATTGTTCGCGATATTTTTTCGCATCCCCGACGAGCTTTACAATAAATGGATCAACAATTTCGGATGACGGCGAGTTGCTGATGGAATGGCCAAGAGCAACTAAATCTAAATCAAGCAAGTTTTGCAGATTTTCAATTGCTTTTGCCGTCTTATTTGTTTGCAGCGCATTTAATGTATTAACATCAAAAATTACATGTGTGACATTTTCAGATTCGGTGGTGATTAAAGACATTCGGCTTTTCATCCGCGAACCAACAGCCACACCAATTATAAAAACAATCAAAAGTAGAATTACCATCCACAGTATAATTTTTTTCATAAATTCATTTTATTTTATCACCTGTGGTTCGTGCCAGACGTGGCCGCTTTGCGCGAGCAAATCGTCGGCGGCAATCGGTCCCCACGTGCCGGCAGCGTAAAATTCGCGGTTCGTCAGCGGTTTATTTTCCCAGCCTTTGCGAATCGAATCCACGATTTGCCACGCGGTTTCCACTTCATCGCGGCGAATGAACAATGTTGCGTCACCGGCGATGGCTTCGAGCAGCAGGCGTTCGTATGCTTCCGGCGTGTAAGCGCCAAATTCAGAATCGTAGCTGAAATGCATCCGCACCGGTCGAACGCCGAGGCTCATGCCGGGAACTTTGCCGTTGAAGCGCAGATAAATTCCTTCGTTCGGCTGCAAGCGCAACGCGAGCGCGTTCGGGTCTAAATTATTTCCGCATTCGGCGGCGAATAAAACATTTGGCGTCGGACGGAATTGAATCCGCACTTCGCTCACGCTCATCGGCAAATTTTTTCCGGTGCGCAAATAAAACGGCACGCCGCTCCAGCGCCAGTTATCAATGAACAATTTCAGCGCGACGTAAGTCTCGACGTTGGAATCCGGTTTCACTTTCGGTTCCTGCCGGTAGCCCGGTCGCGGCTGGCCGTCAATCGCGCCGGCGAAATATTGTCCGCGCACGACTTGTTTCGCGACTTCATCCGGCGACAATTGCCGGATGGATTTGAGCAATTTCACTTTTTCATCGCGCACCGATTCGGCTTCGAGCGACACGGGCGGTTCCATTGTGCAGAGCGCGAGCACTTGCAGCATGTGATTTTGCACCATGTCGCGGATTGCACCGGCTTCCTCGTAATAACCACCGCGGTCGCCGACGCCAAGTTTCTCGCTGACGGTGATTTCAACGTGGTCAACCGAATCGCGGTTCCAGAGCCGTTCGAAAATGGAATTGGAAAATCGGAACATCAAAATGTTTTGCACCGTTTCCTTGCCGAGATAATGGTCAATGCGAAACACCTGCTGTTCGTGCGCGTAACGCGTGAGCTCGGAATTCAGCGTGCGCGCGGATTGCAAATCATGGCCGAACGGTTTTTCGATGACGATGCGTTGCCAGCCATGCTCGCTGCTTTCGCGATGCAATAATTTCGCTTCGTGCAATTGCTCGACGACGACTCCGAATTGGCTCGGCTGCGTGGCGAGATAGAATAAAAGATTTTTCCGCAGCGGCGCGGCGTTGAAGGAACTTAATTTTTATTCGAGCTTCTGGTAAGCCGCAGCGTCCGTCAAATCGCCCTGACAATAGAAAATATTTTTCGCAAATGCCTGCCAGATTTTTTCGTCAACAGGTTTTGTGCGCGAAAATTGATTCAACGCTTCGCGCAATTCCGCGCGCCATGATTCATCGGTTTTGTCGCGCCGCGCAAATCCGATGACGCGGAACGATTCCGGCATCAATTTGTCTTTGCACAAATGGTAAAGCGCGGGAATCAATTTACGCGCGGTCAAATCGCCGCTCGCGCCGAAAATGACAATACTGCATGGCTCGGTTAATTTGCGTTCAATGCCGATGTTGCACGTCGCTCCTTCAAGTTGGTCATCCACCATAAGAAAAGAATGGCGCAAGAAGCGCGGAAATTCAATGCGCGAGATTTGGCTCGCGAGGACGCTCGCCCCCCGTTTAGAAATTTCTCGCGTCTGCAAAAAATTTTCCGCAAAATAAATTCGCGCCGATGAAAGCGAGAATTATTATCACACCGAAAAAGGCCGTCGTTGACCCACAGGGAAAAACCGTCCAGACCGCGCTCGAACAAATGGGTCATCGCGGCATCAAGGCTGTGCATGTCGGCAAATATCTTGAAATCGAATTGGACGGCGACAAGGAAACGGTTCGCAAATCGCTCGACGAAGCGTGCCATAAATTTTTGAGCAACCCGGTGATTGAAGATTACAAGTTGGAAATTGAATGAATTTTGCCGTTCTCCAATTTCCCGCCAGCAATTGCGATCAGGATTGCGTCCACGCTGTTCGCGTGCTCGGCCATTCTGCGAATCTGCTCTGGCATAAGGAAACGTCGCTCGGCAACGCCGACGCCGTCATCATTCCCGGCGGATTCAGCTACGGCGATTATTTGCGCACGGGCGCGATTGCACGATTCAGTCCAATCATGCAGGCTGTTCAAAAATTTGCTGACGCCGGCGGAATTGTTTTGGGCATTTGCAACGGCTTCCAGATTTTGTGCGAAGCCGGAATGCTCCCCGGCGCACTGATTCGCAATCGCGATTTGCAATTTCATTGCGAACAGGTTTTTTTGAAAACGGGAAATTTTGAAACGCCGTTCACGAATAAAGTTCCGCGCGACAAAATTTTGAAAATTCCCATCGCGCACGGCGAGGGCTGCTATTTCGCGGATGAAGAAACGTTGGCAAAGTTGAAATCCAACAATCAAATTCTCTGGCAATACTGCGACGCAACCGGAAATCTTACTGACAAATCAAATCCGAACGGCTCGTTGTTGAACATCGCTGGCATTTGCAACGAACAAATTTTAGGACGCGGCCTGGAGAAGTTTTTGGCCCTCGATCTGGAGGGCGCGGAAAGCGCGATGCCGGTGGAATGTGAAATGATTCGCGCCGATGGCAGCACGGTTGCCGTCGAAGTCCGCA
>Ga0206814_10021_pt1 | contig 39690 bp, 30 predicted proteins | sample Alteio_BWOrgCont_90_FD_152850 | JGI IMG/M metagenome (GOLD analysis project Ga0206814, IMG submission 152850) | Enriched cells from forest soil in Barre Woods Harvard Forest LTER site, Petersham, Massachusetts, United States -... | ecosystem: Environmental > Terrestrial > Soil > Temperate forest >...
TGGCCGCACGATTTGCGCGTTCGGCGAAGCCTGCTCGTGGCCGGTGCAAAGTTTTGTCGGAAAATTCAAAGACGAATTTGTCGCCAAAGGCAAAGCCGATGAAGAACGTCGCGCGAAAGAAATTGTCACGCCGGTTGAGCAAAAACAATTGGCCGAAGCGCATCACTGATTGCAATGTCAACAGCAGCCACAAGCCCGCGCCGCCGGTCGAAAAGATCAAGGTGAAGGTGGACGGTCGCGAAATCGAAGTGCCGAAAACGATGGCCGATCCGATTTCCGGCAAGCCGATTCCGACGACAATGATTCAGGCTTGCGAAATCGCGAAGCAGGATGTGCCGCACTATTGCTATCATCCGAAGCTGCCGGTCGTCGGCAACTGTCGCATGTGCCTCGTCGAATACGGCACGCCCGCGCTCGGCCCGGATCGCAAGCCGGTTTTGAATCCCGACGGCACGCCGAAGATCGCGAAGTCGCCGCGCCCGGCCATCGCGTGCGCCACGCCGATTTCGCCGGGCATGGAAATTTACACTTCGACACCCGGCGTGAAACAGATGCGCGAGGGCGTTCTGGAATTTCTGCTTATCAACCATCCGCTCGACTGCCCGATCTGCGATCAAGCCGGCGAATGCAAGTTGCAGGAATACTCGGTGGACTACGGCCAAAGCGCGAGCCGCTTCGTTGAACCGAAAGTTCACAAGCCCAAGGCCGTTGACCTCGGCCCGCGCATCGTGCTCGACGACGAGCGTTGCATCCTTTGCACGCGCTGCATCCGTTTCACGAAGGACATCGTCGGCGACGACGCGCTCGGCATCGTCAATCGCGGCAGTTGGAACACGCTCACGGCGTATCCGGGAAAAGCTTTCGACAACAATTACACACTTAATACGGTGGACATCTGCCCCGTCGGCGCGCTCACGTCGAAGGATTTTCGTTTCCAGATGCGCGTGTGGTTTTTGAAGGAGACCAAAAACGTCTGCACGAGCTGCGCGACCGGCTGCAACGTCATCGTCGGCTCGCGCGAGGAAAAAGTTTATCGCTACGAGCCGCGCCAGAACGACGCCGTCAATTCCTGCTGGATGTGCGACGCGGGCCGCTTGAATTACAAATGGATCGGGCGCGAAGACCGTTTGAAGGACGTGCTCGCGCGCGGACAAAAGACGACATGGACAGCGGCGCTCAATGAAATAGGTGACAAATTGAAGAAAGCGCCGCAAGGTTCAGTCGCGATTATCGCTTCAGCGCGGCAGACGAATGAAGAACTCTGGCTGATTTCAAAATTAAAATCGAAGCTCGGTGCGATCAGCGATTCTGTTGCGCGCACCGGCGAAGGCGATAAATTGCTCGTCAGCGCGGACAAAAATCCGAACAGCAACGGCGCGCGGCTCACCAAAATTTGCCCGACGGAACTTGGCGGCAATCTTTCAAAGATCGCCGACGGCATCCGTAGCGGCTCGATCAAAACTTTGATTGTCTTCGGCGAAGATGTGACGAAGCACGGCATCGGCGCAGATTTGCTCGGCAAACTGGAGACGCTCATCGTTAGCGATATTTTGCCGAACGCGACGACGCGCGCTGCGCATTATCTTTTGCCCGGCTGCGCGCATGTGGAAAAGCGTGGGACGTTCACGAACACGAAAGGCCGCGTCCAGAAATTCATGAAAGCCGTCGAAGCACCCGGCGACGCGCGCGCCGAATGGGAATTTTTGCACGACTTGGTTTTCAACGTCACCGGCCAGAATGGTTTTCTGACGATTGAAGGTTTGTTCAACGAAATGGCGAAGGACGTTTCCGCGTTCAATGGTTTGACGTGGGCTGGACTTGGCGACACGGGAACGACAGTGCCGATTTAACATGGACTTTATTTTTAATCCAATAGTGAATTTGTATAACGGCCTTTCGCCGACGCTCCAATTTACTCTTTGGTCCTTGGTCAAAATCGCAATCGCGATTGGCGTGTTGCACGCCATCGCGGCGTATGCGGTTTTGGTCGAGCGCAAAGTTTCGGCGTGGATTCAAGACCGCGTCGGGCCGAATCGTGTCGCACCGCCGTTCATGAAATATGTTCCCATTCTCGGCCCCATTTTGACGCGCATGGGAATTTTTCAGCCGCTCGCCGACGGTTTGAAATTCATGCTCAAAGAAGATTTCACTCCGTCGGGCGTGCGCAAAGCATATTTCTGGCTCGCGCCGGCACTTGCGGTCATTCCGTCGCTGCTTGTCATCGCCGTGATTCCGTTCGGGTCGCAAATGGGAAATCAAAAAATGGTCATCGCAGATTTGAACGTGGGAATTCTTTACACTTTTGGAATCGTTTCGCTCGGCGTTTATGGAATTGTCCTCGCGGGCTACGCGGCGAATTCAAAATATCCGTTCCTTGGCGGCATCCGTTCGAGCGCGCAAATGATTTCCTACGAAATCGCGATGGGCATGAGCGTGATTCCGGTTTTTCTCATCGCGGGCAATTTGAATTTGAGCCAAATCATCGGCTGGCAAACGTCGCACGGCTGGCTCGTCATGTATGCGCCGCTGTCGTTCATCATTTTCCTTATCGCGAGTTTTGCGGAAACGAATCGCACGCCGTTCGATTTGCCGGAAGCGGAAACCGAATTGGTCGGCGGCTATCACACGGAATACGGCTCGATGAAATTCGCGCTGTTTTTTCTCGCGGAATATTCCAACATGGTGGCGACGTCGGGCATGATGGTGACGCTGTTTTTCGGCGGTTGGACATTGCCGTTTTGGGGACTCGACCAACCGGCGCATTCGCTCGGCATCGGCGTTTTACAAATCCTGATTTTCCTCGCGAAACTCTGCGTGCTGATGGTGCTGTTCATCTGGGTGCGCTGGATGTGGCCGCGTTTCCGTTACGACCAATTGATGGATTTGGGCTGGCGACGGTTTGTGCCGCTCGCGTTGGCGAACATTTTAGTGACAGCAATAATTTTGTGGATGAAAAGTTAAATGATTGTTAATCGCAAACCATTGACGTTTTGGGAAAAACTTTATCTGCCGGCGATCATCGGCGGACTCAAAGTCACGATGCGCCATGCCTGGGGCACGCTGTTTCAGGGCAAAAAGGTTACGATGGAATATCCCGAGCAGAAATGGACTGTGCCCGAAGGTTATCGCGGCGCGCCGTATCTAGTGAAAGATCAGGAAGGCAATACGAAATGCGTTTCCTGCCAGCTCTGCGAATTTGTTTGCCCGCCGAAAGCGATTCGAATCACTCCGCCCGGTCCGGCTGGACAATTGGCCGACCGTTCGAACGCGGAGAAAATGCCGGAAGAATTTGAAATCAATTTTTTGCGCTGTATTTATTGCGGCCTTTGCCAGGAAGTTTGCCCGGAGGAAGCGATTTTCCTGCAAAAAGATTATTCCATCACCGGCCTGACACGGCAGGAATTTATTTACGACAAAGAAAAACTCCTCGCACTCGGCGGCATCAGCCCCGGCATCCAGAAATGGAAAAACAAATTGGAAGAAGCGAAGGAACAAGAAACTTTTCCAGTGAAGGTCTGATTAGAAATGGAAGCTATCAATAACTTGCTCGGCGGAAGCACGGTGCCGGACGTTTTATTTTACGTCTTCGCGGCGCTGACGCTGTTATGCGGCGTGCTCGTGATTGCGAATCCGTTCAGTCGCAATCCGGTCACGAGTGCGATGTTTCTCGTGCTTACCATCATTTCGATGGCAGGACTATTCGTGCTGCTCCACGCGTTCTTCCTCGCGGCGGTGCAAATCCTCGTTTACGCCGGCGCGGTCATCGTGCTGTTCTTGTTTGTCATCATGCTTTTGGATTTGAAAGAAGAAGAACGACGCAAAATAAAGATCTTTGGCCTCATCGCCGGCTTGATTTCTGTTGGCGCAATTCTCGGAATTTTTCTGAAAAATTTGCATGCGACAAATCTTAACGCGCAGCCTTCACCTTCAATTGAAGGCGATACCGCTGCGCTCGGAAAATTGCTGTTCACGAATTACGTTTTGCCGTTTGAAGTCGTCTCGGTGCTGCTGCTCGTGGCAATGATCGGTGTGATTTTGTTGAGCAAAAAGAAATTGGATTAAGATGCACGTTGGACTCGAACATTATTTGACCGTCAGCTTCCTGCTGTTCGCGCTGGGATTGCTCGGCGTCATCATGCGTCGCAATCTCATCGTCATTTACATGTCGCTGGAGCTGATGCTCAACGCCGCGAACCTCGCGCTCGTCGCATTTTCGCGCTTCAATGACAAACTCGACGGCCAAGTGCTGGTGTTTTTCATCATCACAGTCGCGGCGGCGGAAGTTTCGGTCGGCCTTGCGCTCATCGTCGCGCTCTATCGCCGCCGCCAATCCGCGCATGTGGAAGATTTGACCTCGATGAAACTGTAACGGATGAAACACGAACTTTTTCCATGGCTGATTTTGTTCCTGCCGATTTTCGCGGCAGCAATAATCACCCTTTTTACTTTGCGCTCGCGATGCGTCAGCGCATTTCTGTCCATCGGCGCGATTATCACCGGCTTCATCCTTTCCATTATTTTCATCAACGCCAACGGCTTCCATTTCGCCGGGGAAATTTCCAAGACGTGGCTTTCCATCGGCAACTTGCAAATTGATTTCGGCCTCAAGCTCGACGCGTTGAGCATGATGATGTTGCTTATCGTCACCGGCGTCGGCGGTGCGATTCATATTTATAGCGTCGGCTACATGCACGAAGACAACGGCTTCTCACGCTTCTTTGCCAAATTGAGTCTGTTCACGTTCTCGATGCTCGGCATCGTGCTCGCGAACAATTTCATCGAGATGTTCATTTTTTGGGAACTCGTCGGCGTGTCCAGTTACCTGCTCATCGGATTTTGGTTTGAAAAACCCAGCGCCGGTGACGCCGCGAAAAAAGCGTTCATCGTCAATCGCCTCGGCGACTTCGGATTCTTGCTCGGAATCTTGATGGTCTGGGGCTTGCTCGGCACATTGAGTTTCTCGGGGCTGCAAAACCAATTGGCCGCCAATCCCGCCGCACTCGGGACGATGGCCATGATCGCGGGACTTTTAATTTTCTGCGGTGCGGTCGGCAAATCCGCGCAATTTCCGCTGCACGTGTGGTTGCCGGACGCGATGGAAGGCCCGACGCCGGTGTCTGCGCTCATCCACGCTGCGACGATGGTTGCCGCCGGTGTTTACATGCTTTGCCGGATTTTCTTTTTGCTCAATGCCGACGCGCTGCATGTCATCGCTTATATCGGCGGATTCACCGCCTTGCTCGCCGCGCTCATCGCCGTCCAGCAAAACGACATCAAACGCATTATTGCCTACTCGACGCTGTCGCAACTCGGCTACATGGTCATGGCCGTTGGCCTTTCCGGCCCGACCGCCGCGATGTTTCATCTGACTACGCACGCATTTTTCAAAGCGCTGCTGTTCTTGGCGGCGGGCTCCGTCATCATCGGAATGCACCATGAGCAGGACATCTGGCAAATGGGAAATCTCCGTAAAAAAATGCCGAGCACGTTTTGGACATTTCTCATCGGCGCTCTCGCGTTGAGCGGAATTCCACCGTTCGCCGGTTTTTATTCGAAAGATTCGATTCTCGCGCAATGCTTGGAACAGAAAAATTATCTGCTCTTCAGCGTCGCTGTTTTTGTTGCCGGTCTCACAGCGTTTTACACATTCCGGTTGTTCTTCGTCGTTTTCTCCGGCAAGGAAAAATCCGACCATGCCTCGCACGCGCACGAATCGCCGCTGGTGATGACGCTGCCGCTGGTGGTGCTGGCAATCTTCGCAGCCATCGGCGGATTCATCGGCATCACGAACAACTACGACTCGCAATTCATCGCAGGTCACGAAACACTTTCCATCGCGCAACAATTTCTCGAACCGCTGCACACTCCCGTTGCGATGTTCATCGGCATCGGCGTCGCGGTGGCTGGAATTTTAGTAGCCTTCTCGCTTTACAAAAATGCTACGAGCGATCCGCTTCCGGCAAAACTTGGCGCGCTGGCGACGGCGATGAAGAATAAATTTTATTTCGACGAACTTTACGAAGCCACATTCGTTCGCGCGCATGATTTCATCGCGGCGGTTTGTGATTGGATTGACCGCTGGTTCGTCGAAGGATTTTGCATCGGGCTTGTTCGTGGCGGCACGGATTTGACTGGTCGCGCACTACGCCTCGTGCAAACAGGCAATTTACAAACTTACGCCTTTCTATTCGTGCTCGGCGTGGCGGTGTTGCTGTATTTCGTTTTGAAATAAAATGTCCATTTTAACTTACATCGCAGGTTGGCCGCTGGTGGCGGCGCTGGCGCTTGTCGTCGTGCCGCGCAATTACCGCGTCATCATCCGCGCCATCGCAGTGCTTGGCACATTCATCTCGATGGTGCTGGCGATAAAAATGTTCTGCCAATTTGTGCCCGGTGCGAACGGTTTTCAATTCGAGCAACAAATTCCGTGGGTCGAATCACTTGGCATCAGCTATCACGTCGGCGTGGACGGCTTGAACGTCGGGCTGATTTTGATGGGTGCAATCGTTGCGTTCGCCGCCGCGTGCTGTTCATGGGAAATCCAAACGCGTGAAAAAGAATTTTATATCCTGCTGCTCATCATGAGTGGCGGCATTCTTGGCGCATTTGCGTCGCTTGATTTGTTCTTCTTTTATTTCCTGCATGAACTCGCGCTCGTGCCCACATTCATCATGATCGGTGTTTGGGGACGCGGTGAACGAAAGAATTACGCGACGTTCCAGATCACGATTTACTTGAGCATCGGTGCGCTCATTGCGCTCATCGGCTTGATTGCGCTTTATCTGCAATCCGGTGCGAACACATTCGACATTCCGAAAATCATCGAGCATGTAAAAGCGAATCCGATTGCGATGAACGCGCAGAATTTCATTTTCCCGTTGCTGCTATTCGGATTCGGAATTCTGGTTTCGCTCTGGCCATTTCATTCGTGGGCGCCGCTCGGTTACGGCTCCGCGCCGTCGCCGACTGCGATGATTCACGCCGGCGTTTTGAAAAAGTTTGGTCTTTACGGTTTAATTCGTATTGCGCTGCCATTGTTGCCGCAAGCCGCGCACAACTGGATGAATTTTGTCGCGTGGCTTTGTCTCGGAAACATTTTATATGTCGGCTGGGTCGCGATGCGTCAGCGCGATTTGAATCTGCTCATCGGCAATTCGAGTGTGGCACACATGGGCTTCATTTTCCTCGGCATCGCGAGTTTGAATCTCATTGGCATCACCGGCGCGGTCTTCATAATGGTGGCGCACGGATTTCTCGCAGCACTGACGTTTGGCTTGAGCGGCTACATTTATCAAAAAACCGGCACGCTCCAAATGAGCGAACTCGGCGGACTTTGCCGCAAATTGCGTTTTATCGGAACCGCTTTACTTATGGCGGCGATGGCCGGCTGTGGTTTGCCGGGCTTCGCAAATTTTGTCGGCGAAGTTTCTGTGTTCTTCGCCGCATGGACAGTATTTCCGACCGTGACAATTCTTGCCGTCTGGGGTGCGCTGGTCATCGGCGGTATTTACATGACACGCGCTGTCCGAAAAATTTTGCACGGGCCGCTGCCGGAAAAATATGCGAATGTCGCCGACGCAACGAATATCTGGCGTAAATTGCCTTACGCACTGTTGCTGGTGAGCCTGTTTATCTTCGGCTGCTTTCCAAAATTGCTCACAAATCAAATCACGCCAGCCGCAGATAAAATTGTGAGCATGGCCACTTCAATCACGGCGAAACCGAACATGGTGGCCGTTTCTGAATTTCAAACTCCGAAATCTGAAAATCGAAATTGATGAATTCTTCTTTAATAGCTCTCGAAATCTGCGTGTTGGCGCTAGGAACAGTGCTGCTGCTCGCGGATTTTTGGATGCCGGTCGAGCGCAAAAAATTTCTCGCGTATTTCGCGGCAATTGCTCTCGGCGGATTATTGCTCGCCGGTTTTAGTGGCAGCAGCTTCTGCAATACGTTTGGCACTGCCTTCAACGGCGCGTTTGTGGAAGATGCCATGGCGTTGTTCTTCAAAAGATTTTTCCTCGTCGCGGCAATTCTCGTTTTGTTTGTAGCCGCGGAATTCTCGGACAAAATTGCTGGCGGCATTTCAGAATTTTACTCACTCATCATTTTCGCGCTGGCAGGAATGCTGTTCGCCGCGTCGGCCAATGATTTTATAATGCTGTTCGTTTCCATCGAACTCATCACGGTCACATTTTACGTTCTTGTCAGTTTTCAGCGCGCCAAACTTGTATCGCTCGAAGCCGGCGTGAAATATCTGATTATCGGCGCGTTATCGTCGGCGTTCATGGTTTTTGGCATCGCACTGATTTGGGGAACGACCGGTAAAATGAATTTCACCGAACTCGCTATCGTCGCGCCGCAATTTCTCGACAACAAAATTTTTCTGATTGGCGTTTTGTTTTTACTGGCCGGACTCGGATTCAAGATTGCAGCCGTGCCATTTCAAATCTGGGCGCCGGACGTTTATCAAGGCGCGCCAACGCCGACGACCGCGTTTCTTGCCGTCGGCTCCAAAGCCGCCGGATTTGTTTTGCTTCTGCGCGTTTTGTTCACGGCGATTCCCGCCATCACGGCGCATTGGGCGGATTTTCTGATTGTGATTTCCGGCATCACGATTCTATACGGAAATTTATGCGCGTTGCCGCAGCGCAATTTAAAACGGCTGATGGGTTATTCCAGCATTTCACATGCAGGTTATTTGCTGCTCGGTGTTGCGGCCATCAACGCGAGCGGACAATCGGCGGTGATGTATTATCTCGCCGGATATTTGTTCACGGTCGTTGCGGCGTTCATAGTCATCACGCTCGTGATGCAAAATCTGGACAGCGAAGATATTTCGAGCCTCGCGGGATTGAGCCAGCGCTCACCGATTCTTGCGGCAACGATGACGCTTGCCATGGCATCGCTCGCGGGCGTTCCACCGCTGGCAGGATTTTTTGGAAAATTTTTGTTGCTCAAGGCAGTGATTCAGCAGGGAATTGCGACTTCGAATCACGGTTATTTTTGCCTCGCATTCACGGCATTGGCCGGCGTGCTAATTTCATTTTACTATTACTTCGGCGTCATCCGCGCGATTTATTGGAGCAAGGAAGCAAAAGATTTGTCGCCGATTCAACTCTCCGGCGCGGCAAAATTGGTCATCACGATTTGCATCGCAGGAATGTTTTGGATCGGAATTTTTCCGAATACAGTTTTGAATTTAGCGAATGCAGCTGCAGAAATCTTAAAAATGTAGCCGGGTGACGCCGCCTTCTTTAAAAACCTTTTCGTTGGACGATGATTTGGTCTCCCGGTTGAATCGGTAAATCCTGATGCGAGTCACTTGCCGCAATTTCGCAATCAATAGTGGAAGCGTCTTTCAAACTGCCACGATGAAAAAGCCGGACGCTTTTTTTATTGGCCGAATCGGTAAATCCGCCGGCATGTTGGATGGCTTCGAGAACAGTGGTGTGCTCGTTGCAAGTAACTTTGTCTCCGGGGCTGCTGACTTCGCCCATGACAGAAACAAAACCGACTGGATTGCCTTCGTCAATGGCTGCCGCGACGGCTGCTTTAAGCGCTTCATCTTTGGAAGGTTTGGAAGTAACTTTGGCGATTGAGTCGGGCGACGTTGTCGGAATGGGGACAGGAACATTCGTCGTGGAATTTTGCGGCGCGGCTTCTGGATTTTTGCGTTCGACAATCGCTGAAGAGGAAATGACGTCGCCGAAGCGCCCGATGAAAACCGGATTGGCCAGCGCAACATTGTCGCGCAGCGGCGTGTCCCACCATAAAAGTTCCGAGCCGATGAGCAATTCCTGTTGCGCTTCAGGACTGGCCGCCGCGCCCGCGCCGGCGACATATTTTTGAATCGTCGTCTTGACGCCTTGAAGCAAGGTATTGCCCGCGAGCGTGTCAATTTTTGGTTTCAGTTCATCCGCCAGCGCGCTATTGATTTTTTGCAAGTCAGGATCTTCGCGAACAAGTTCGGTCAAACTGATTTCGTCATTGCCGTGCCGTTCGGTTGAAGTGTAATGCGCCGTGCCATCAAGCGATTGTGACCAAAGAGATGCATTGGTGATGCCGAAGTCCACTTCATAAGCCGCGTGGAAAGTTGTGGTGTGGTCAATTTCATTCCATTTGTAAGTTTTATATTCGGTCTTTTCCACCGTTTTTGACGTATTGGCTAACGCGTAACGCGCGTTGGAAAGATTTTGTTGCGCAACGTCCACCGGTTGATGCGAAATCGCATTCAATGTGCCGCTCGTAACACCACCCGCGATTGCTCCGCCCAACCAACCGAATGCTTGGGATGCGGCTGCTTGTGTAGCGGCGGCGGCAGCCTGCGCCTGTTGGCGCGCCGTTTGGTATTGCTGATTTGCATCGTCAAGAGCCGTCTGCGCGGTTTGCACCGCAGTTTCCGCGTTGGCGTATTCGGGATTATCAACGGTGACTTGAATCGGATAATCTTTCGCCACTGGCCGGACATTTTTTTGATAATCTGAAGAAAATTTTTCAAGGCCGACTTGCAGTTTGATGCGGAACATCGGCGTGAAACCGGACAATGGATTGTCAGCATCTTCATATTTAATCCACGGCGGCAGATTGGAACGCACCGTGTTGACCGTTTCGGAATAAAGCACGTCGCAGAAATCTTTGTCGGCATTCGCCGCAGTATTAGTTTCCGGCTGCACTGAAATGGCAATCGTGAATTGCTCCGCCAACGCCTGCCGCGACTTTTCAAACAGGTCGGAAGTATTTTCCGCGCCGTGTTTTTGTGAAAGCAATGCCAAATATGCCGCCGTAGCAAAATGTTTTTTATCCCATTCGCTGGCCGCCCACGTCAGATAAGTTTCACCAAGAAATTGATGTGCTGCGCCGGAGTCTGTCAAATTATCCAGATTTGCCGCGACCAGCAAAACGTCCGTGAAATTTTTCCGGTCTTCCGGCCGCACCGGATGCAAGCCGACCTTGGCCAGCGTCTGCAAGAAATCCGCCGTCGTGCCGACTTTAAAAATATTGTCGAAATCAATGTCGTCAATGTTGCGACCTTGCAATTGAAGCAGTTTGCGCAGCCAGCCGCCGGCGACCTGATATTGTTTGGCGATGTTGGATTCGACAATTTTCTGTGTGTAAAACCCTTCGCCCGCCGCTTGCCCGGCATTGCGCGCCTGCTGCAATCCCGGAATCCACGATTCGTGGCGTTCGAGACTGACGAAAATAGTTTTTGCTCCGAGGTAATCATTTTGCGCGACCAATTGATTCGCATCATCCCATTTCGCTTTGATTTGCTTGCGGACGCCGTCGAGTTTTTTCTGAAAGTCGGTGTAAATCGCCTTTTGAAATTCTACTGGAATTTTCTCCACAAACGCGGCCACTTGCGGCGGATCCTCCGCGCTCCAAGCGGCATTTGCGCCGCTAAACGATTGCCATGTTTGTAGCAACACACGGGCTTTGGACTGATTGCCGGCGGAAAAAAATTCGACGAAAACCGCCTCACGTCCTTTGAAAATCTTCCCGAGCGTGTCCATGTCGGTGTCAAAAGCCAAAACCACTTGATCCATTGCGGCAGATTCATGTTCGAAGCTTAACGATTGCAACTGGTCTTCGCCTTCCTCTTCCAAAGCGTCGCCGAATTTAGTGTTCACGTCATGGACAGCCGCGAGATAATCCACCGGCGAAAGAGTTTCGAGCCGCGTCTTTAATGCTTTGATGAAGCTGCGTCGCGCTTCGGTATAAGTTTGCTGATATGTGCCCGAACCCGGAACGAGATGCACGGCGTCATTCGCTGCTTTCAGAGCAAAATCCCATTTCTCCTGCGCCATAAAACCGATCGCTTCCTTGTATTTCTGATGTGCCGTCCAATGGTCGCGGATGCCCTGCCGGAAAATAAAAAGTAAAAGGAGAATAATTGCCGCGAAAACGCCGCTGGCAATCGTCAATCGTTTGGTTTTGCTCATAGCCGTTCTGATTCGACCGAAATGAACGCACCCGCCCCGAACAAAACTAATTCCACACGGAATGCACTGATTGGCAAGAAAAAAATCCCGCTGAATCAAACAGTCCGCATTTGCACGGCATCTACGATTTCTGTTCCCACTGAAATCGCGCCGATGATGACGACCGTCGTGCCTGGCCGCAAACGTCCTTGCTCCGTTAAGTTTTTTAGCGCGGTTTCAATCGTATTTTGCGGATTGATAAAATCAAATTCCATGACGAACGACGTGACGCCCCAACTAATCGCCAATTCATTCGCGCATTTTTCCGTTTCACACAACGCGTAAACCGGCGAATAACGCGGGCGCATCCAGCCTGCATAACGAGCCATGCCGCCGTGCCGCGTGAAAACTAAAATCGCCTCGGCCTTCAATTCATTCGCCATCACGACGGCGCTTTTCACCAATTTTTCGCGCGGGTCGGTCAATTCCGCCGCGTCATGAAATTGCGCGCTGCCGCTGCGCTCGATGCGCAGGGCGATGCGGTCAAAAACTTCAATGCACTTGAGCGGATATTTTCCGACGGTTGTTTCGCCACTCAACATAATTGCGTCTGCCTCCTCAAAAACCGCGTTCGCCACGTCCGTGACTTCGGCGCGCGTGGGCATCGGCGATTCAATCATGCTTTCGAGCATGTGCGTGGCGACGATGACGGGTTTGCCTCGACGCAAACAGCTTTTGACAATGCGGCGCTGCACAATCGGCAACTCTTCGTAAGGAATTTCAATTCCCAAATCGCCGCGCGCGACCATGATGCCGTCGGCTTCGTGAATGATGGCGTCCAAATTTTTAATCGCTTCCTGATCTTCGATTTTTGCGATGACGAACGGCGATTTCTTTTCGCCGAACAATTCGCGCAATTGCATCAAATCGCGCGCCTCGCGCACAAATGACAGTGCGATGAAATCCACGTCCAATTCCAAACCTAGCTTCACGTCCTTAATATCTTTGGCGGTGAGCGCGGGCAACGAAACTTTGACGCCGGGCAAATTGATGTGGCGGCGACTGCCGAGCGTGCCGGCGGTGAGCACTTCGCATTCGACCTTGTTGCCATTTTTCGCGAGCACTTTCATCTCAATCGCCCCGTTGTCAATGAGCACGACGTCACCGATGTTGATGTCGTTGATGAAATTTTCGTAATTCACGTCCACGGAATGTTCTTCCAAATCGCGTTCGCCACGCACAGTCAGTGTGAATTTTTGTCCCGGCTGCAAATCCAGCGGCGAGCCGACGTCGCCGGTGCGAATGGCCGGGCCTTGCGTGTCCATCATGATGCCTGTGAATTTTTTGCGCGTGGCGGATTGCGCGCGGATGTCTTTGACGACGCGGCGAACCCAGTCGTGCGGCGCGTGCGACATGTTCAGGCGGAAAATGTTGACGCCGGCGTCAATGAGTTTGCCAATCATTTCGGCCGAATCGGTGGCCGGGCCGAGCGTGGAAATGATTTTAGTCCGGCGAACGGTTCCTCGTTGCATGATTCAAAATCTAAAGTCTAAGACTCAAAGTCGAGAGCAAATTTGTCCAATAAATTCGCAATTTTTGCAAAGAAATCAGACTTGCCAGCCGACAAAATCAAATCCATATTCTTTGGATAAATTTTATGGCAGATGCTGCAAATAAATATCCCGAGAGTGTCGCGGGCAAATACTACGTGGACAACCAGTGCATTGACTGCGATTTGTGCCGCGAAACCGCGCCGGACAATTTCAAGCGCAATGACGACGGCGGTTATTCTTTCGTTTACAAACAACCGGCTTCACCCGAAGAAGATGCGCGCTGCAAAGAAGCCAAAGAAGGCTGCCCGGTCGAGGCGATTGGCGACAACGGCGCTTAATTGACGGGAATTACTTTTGAAGCATTCGCAGGAAAAATTTCCTGCGAATTTTTTATTTAGGCAACTGTCGCCACCGCTGATTCAATTGGCAGTGAAACACGCACGACTCCGGCTTGTCCGTCTTGCGGCGGGATGATTTCCAGTTTCCCGTGATGTGTGCCGATGATTTTGCGGCTGACAGTCAATCCCAAACCAAGACCGACCGTGCGCGTGGTAAAAAATGGTGACGGCGCTTTTTGTGAGGCTTCGGGCGTGAAGCCGCTGCCGTTGTCCGAAATTTCAATGTGCAATTCCTGCTCCGAGCCGCTTGTGTCCGGATGAATGCGGACGCCGACGGCGGGCGATTTTGGATTTGCCTGCAGTGCGTTGAGCATGATTTCCGCAAAGGCGTGCCGCAGCGCCGCGCGGTCGCCGGTGATGATGATGGGCTTGCCGGAATTTTCAAAATTCAGTCGCGCTTTTTCTGCCGGCTGATATTTACGCGCTTCTTCATAAGCGTCTTCCACCAATTCCTGAACGGCAATCGCTTCGTGCTCGACCATGCCGTCGCGCGCCAGAAAACGCATTTGATTGATGAGCCGCGTGACGCGCTTGACACCGTCGCTCATCGCGTGGTCAAGCGATTCGCGGAATTCCTTGTCCTTGTATTTCTCGGCTAGCAATTGCTGATGCGTGGACAATGGCACCATGGCGTTGCCGATTTCATGCGCCAGCCTGTCGGCCATGGATTTAATCAAACGCAAATTCGCCGCTTCCACTTCCAATTTTTGCAATTGCTCTGTCTGGGTCAAATCATCCGCCGTGAGCAACGCGGAAACAGGCACCGCCGACCCGCCGCGCTGAAACGGCACGACGCTGATGGTGTAAATGGTGCCGGGGGCATTTTCCGGCTCATAACGAAACGGCCCGATGGCCGCGCCGGTTTTAAGCACTTGATAAATTTTCGCGCCGAGCACTTGTGGCAAATCGCTGAATTCCAATTCGCCATTGCGTTTGTTGCGCTGCCCAAAATGGCGCCGCGCCGCTTTGTTGGCATGCAGCACTTTCAAATCGCGTCCGATGACGATGCACGCGCTGCTCAATTCGCGCAGCACATCGGTCATCATTTCGTGATTGTCGGCCAGTTGATCGTGCAGCCAAATATTGCGCAGTGCGAGGCCGACTTGCTCGAGTAAATGGAAAATCAATTCCAATTCCACGTTGACGAGCGGTTCGCCGGTGACGCGACCGTCGAAAACGGCGACGCCAGCGATGTTGTCGCGGTCGGGAATCGGCACGGCAACTTGCGCGCTCAATAATTCAAATTCTTTTTGCGTTTCCGCGTCCGCGCGCGCTTCATCGCTGTCGCGGCGCAAAATCCTGCCGAGTTTTGCCAATTGACCGCCGATGCCGGTGTCCAGCGACAGTTCGAAATGTTCGAGCAATCCTGATGAGAGGCCGATGGCGGCGGCGGCCTTGAGCCGATGGCTGTCATCTGGCGAAAGGACTTCGGTGAGCGGCGTGACGGGACGATTTAAAAAGATGGCGGCGCGGTTGACGCTCAAGATTTCGCGCAGAAACATGAGAAATTGTTTCAGCATCGCTTCGGCGTCGAGCGAGTGCGTGAGGATGGATGAAAAATCGCGCAGCACGTCGAGCGTTTGGCCGGCGTTGACGAAACGGTTTCCGACATTTTCCGGCATCCGGAACAGCGGTGGTTGCACCGGCGCGGGCGCTTGCGTCAATTTCGTCGCGGGCGCACTCCAAAGGCGTTCGAGCAAAGAATTCAAAAGCCGTCCGCGCACCGGCTTGGTCAAGACATGCGTGACGCCGTGGAGAAATGCTTCTTCTTCCCATTCGGATTGGTTGCACGCAGTGTAGGCGATGAGCGGCAGTTTAGCGGCGCGCCGGCGGAGACGTTCGATGACCCAAACGCCTTCGACACCAGCGAGGTCAACGTCCAGAATACAGACGGAAGCGAGACTGTGAGTGAGCAGCGGTTCGGCTTCCTCGACGCCGAGACGATGAACAACACGATACTGCTCCGGATTCAAGCTTTCGCGAATAGTCTCCGCGAAATCCGGATGAGTGGACAACACCAGGATCGTTTTCATCGGTTCCTCAACGCTATTTCTAACTGAAATTCCCAATCTATCAAATCATTTTCACAGCTTTTTTCGGCGCAATTAATGAAACTTCCGCTGACAATACCGTGAAATTTCTAGCTGGTGGAGATTAATTTCTGCCAAAGCTCTTCGTTCAATACGGCGCGTTGCAGAAAATCCGTGTCGGTGGGTTGCTCGGCCATTTTTTCCGGGTGCAGCGGCAGACGGATGGTGAACGTTGTGCCTCGGCCGTGCTCGCTGCGCGCGTTAATTTTCCCACCGTGATGATGCACAATGAAAAAACACGCCATCAAATGGACGCCATATTCGGATTGCACCGGTGTGCGCACGACGAAGGGGTCGAACACTGCGCGCAAAGCGTCTTGTGGCAGACCCACGCCATTGTCGTGCAGCCGGATGATTATTTCTTCTTTCACGCCTGCGCTATGCGATTCCGCTTCCACCGTCACGCGGCTGCCGGAAGGCAGCGTGGCCAATTCTTCCTTGAACAACAAATCGAACAGCAACAAAAATTTGCTTTTGTCCACGTGTAACGGTGGCAGTGTTTCGGAAATTTTATTTTCGAATTCGATTTTCCGTGCTGCAAATGGCTCCTTGAACAGTTGCCACGCCTCTTCGACAATCTCGCGCAGAGAAACTGTGTCGGCGAACGGCGTCGTCGAAACGTCCGAAGCCGACGACAACCCGCTCAAAAGGCCATTGATTTTTTCAATCTGCAATTGGACGTTGTGATGATAATCCTTCCAAAAGTCCGGATTGCGCAAGCCGTTGGTAACCCCGGCGCGTTCTTCGGACATTTTTTTGGGCGCAAGGTCGAGAAATGTTTTCACGGCCACAAGCGAATTGCGGATGTTGTGGCTCAAGCCGGCGGCGAGCAAACCCAGGCTGACGACGCGGTCGGCAATCATCATGTTACGCAACACAGACATTTTTTCGTGAAGCAATTCGTCGCGCTCAAGCTGCACCATGAAAAATTCCAGCGCCTGCTTCAATGTGATTTCTAATTGCGGCGGTTCCCATGGCTTGGTGACGTATTTGTAAATCGAGCCGCTGTTAACGGCGGAAATCGCCGCTTCCATGTCTGAATACGCCGTGGCGAGCACCCGCAAAATGCGCGGACGAAATTGCCGCGCGCGTTCGAGCAGCCACACACCTTTTTCGCCGGGCATCCGTTGATCGGTCATCAGCACGCCGATTTCGTCGGCATGTTGTTCGAGCAATTTCAGGCCGGCTTGCGCGCTGATGGCCGTGAACACGCGAAAATCGTCGCTGAAGGCGCGCTCGAAACCTTTCAGCGATTTTTCTTCGTCGTCCACGTAAAGGACGGCAAATTTTTTGTAGTCTTGACTCATGTCTGGTTTTCAGCCTGAACGTTTTTGACGGGAAATTCGAGCGTAAATTCACAAAATTTTCCCGGCTCGGTTTTCACGGAGATTTTTCCGCTGTATTCCTGCACGATGCTGTAACAAATGCTCAAGCCCAAACCCATGCCTTCGCCGACGTCTTTGGTCGTGAAAAACGGGTCGAAAATTTTGTCCAAATTTTTTGTTTCAATGCCGTGGCCGTTGTCGCGGATAATCAAAACGCTACGGTCGCCTTCAACGCGGCCTTCGATCCACATCGCCGGCTTCTCGCCGTTGACAAAGGTTTTGGTTTTCAGTGCGTCTAGCGAATTCTGGAAAATGTTCACCATCATGTGAATCAATTTATTTTTGTTCGCCCAAATCGTTTGCTTCTCGGCGAATTTTTGTTCGATTTGCACCGAGTCACGCCATTCATTGTTCAAAAACCGCAGCGCGGGCATGACGACTTCTTCCGGCGTCACCGCATCCAATTGTTCGGTGTTCGGATGCGTGAACATTCGTAAATCCGAAACGATGGTTTGCACGCGGTTCAACCCTTGCTCGACATCGGAAAGAATTTCGCCGTATTCCGTCTGTTGGTCGGGCGCGAGATTTTTTCCTTTTTTGCGCAGCGTGAACAGTCCTGTCTTGGCAAAATTCAACGGATTGTTGATTTCGTGGATGATGCCTGCGCTCATGCGGCCGAGCGACGCGAGTTTTTCCGACTGCACCAATTGCATTTCATTTTCTTTGAGTTGTTTCAAGCTGGCTTCGAGCGCCTTGGTGCTCTTGTCCAATTCACAGCGCGAAACAAATTCGCGCATGCGCACGCGACTATGAAAATAAGTGCCCGCGATGATGGCGAAGCTCGATGACACGAGAAAAAACAAATTGCTGATGAACATGCTGATGTTGAATCCGCCGGCCGGCGCTTCGTATGAGCCTTGGGAAAATGTGCAGGCGGTGACATAAAGCGCGAGCACCAGCAGCACGCAAACCACGCTTTGCCAAAACGTCCAATCCAGCACGACCGCCAAAACCATCAGCACCAAAATCAGGCCCGCGTAATATGGCGAGTCTGTTCCCTGGGTTGCGTAAATCATCCACGCAATCGTTGCGGACGGCAAAAATAACAGCACAACGCCTTGAAAATGATAATATTTTTTTCCGAAATTTGTCCCCAACACAAAAAACAACGCCGCCATCAACGCCGAGCAAAGCAATCGCAGCAGGAAAAAATCTTTGGTGTGTTCCGGATAAACGTCGTAATCCAGCAGTGTGAAGATTGGCACCATCACGATTCCAAAAAAGCAGCCCCAGCGCGTTTTGCGAATCGTCATTTCCCGGTCGTAATCCTGCCAGGCTGCGAGAAATTCTTTGGGAACAAATTCCATATCAATCGGGTTTGCGGATGTGCAAAAATAAATTTACCGACGTCGGCTCCTGAATCACGCGCGCCATGTCGCCGCAGCGTTCTGGCGCGAACGACAAAATTTCTGCGCTGCCACGGTAAATCAATTGCCAATCCAAAATAAATTCGATGAAATTGCGGAACGGTTTCGTGTCATTCATGTTTGCAATCAACAGCAATCCGCCCGGCGACAGCGAGTCATACCAGAGATTGACAAGCGCGCGAGCGGTGTCGAGCGCGAGATAATCAAAAAGCCCGGCGCAATAAATGAAATCAAATTTTTCCGCGCCCAAATCGTTCCGCCGCGTGTTCTTCAAAAGTTCATAAACGGAAAGCTGCCGCGTTTGAATCAGCGTGCGCCGCGCAAATTTTTCTTTGATTTCGTCCAATTTTCCGCCTGCATGAAGCAACGTCTCTTCGTTGAAATCCACCAGCGTGAATTCCGCGCGATTGCTCAAATGCGTTTCCTTCAGAAAATCCTGCACTTCGCGCGCCGGACCACAACCGATGTTCAAAATGCGCGCGGATTTTCCCGTCCGCGAAACGCGCGCCGTTTCGTTCAAAATGTTTTCCCGCAAATGCGCGATGCGATTGCGCACGGATTTCGCCGGCCACTGGCTGACGAGCAGCAGATGCATCAATTTTTCGTAAAGCGAATTCCCTTCCGGCTGGTTACGATGTATCATGTTCATCATTTCATAATCGCCCGCGTAACCAAGCGGCTTGTGATAAGTGCGATGGCCGAACGGCGTGGTCAAAAACAGTCTTTGCCAGTGGCGCCGGACAAAATCCTGATGCGATGCGCGCAATTCCGGCGGCAACTCATAAATGATTTCTTCAAAACGCTCGTGGCGTCCGTTGAAACTCTCAATCACGCGCGGCGCGACGGCGTCTAGAATTTTTCGCTCCTGCTCGTGGCCGCCGTTATGGTTTTTTAACCCGAATTCCAGTCCTTCCAGCCATTGCCGGACGCCGGTCAAATAAGATTCGACATCCGCAATCAACACTTTGAATTCGGATGAAATGTGATAATTGTTCTGCCAATTCTGAAAAAAAGAATTGTAAGCTTCCTGCAAATTCGCCGGCGATTCTGTGGACGGCAAAAAGAAAGCGGTGTCCGAACCAAGATTGTCGAGCTTCGCTTCGCAGAGCGTCGAGCCCCCGGCGTGAACGACATTGCTTACCACGGCGCGCCCGAAATAAATGATGCGATTGCCGGCGGTGATTTTGAAATTGTTCAGGACTTGCGAAGTGCGCAACGTGGTCGCCAGATGGCTCGCTTCGAATGTGGCGGCGTGGCGCGTCAACCGCGCGAGTTGCACGCATAATTCTTTGCCGCCAACCGTTTGAAAAACCGCTTCGTTGTCTCGAACATTTTGTGCCGGGGTGACAGCAGCGCGCGCTTTCGCCGGTTTTTTTGCCGGGAATCGCGAATGGCCGTTGTTTTTGGTGGCGAAATCCATTTTCAGATTCCAGCATGAAACATTTTTCGCGCCAAAACCAGCCGATTGTTTCTGTTGGAATTGAACGATTGCCGAAATTATTGCGTCAGCAGGTTAAATTTTCGCAGCACGGATGAAAGTGCGATGTTGAATTCCATCGGCTTTTCAAGCATGAGAAAATGGCCGACGCCGTCCATCATCACATAATCCGACTGCGGCGTGAGCGAGCGGACGTATTGCTCGTAACGGTCACTCCACCACGGGCTTGGAGCATTGATGGCGGCGACCGGCATGCTGACTTTTTGCAAAATCCAATCCGGCTGATCTTCACCGAATATTCCGAGCATTGCGCCGAGCATGACGTGCTGCGGCGTTGCGAGCATTTCGGCCATCACGCGTTCGCGCAATGCTTCGGAACCGGGCACGGGGAAAAATGTGTTGATGAAACCGCGCGCATGGTCGAGGTAATGCGGTGTGGCAAACGGGCCGACCAACGCGCGCGCCTGCTCCGGCGTGCCCGGCGGACGGCAAAGCAAACCATCCACGGAAATCAGCGCCGCAATTTTTCCCGGCGCGCGATGATGAACACGGCAGATGACCGCAGCACCCATGCTGTGACCGATGAAAATGGCTTTGTCCACCTTTTCCGCGTTCAACACGGCAAGAACTGCGTCGGCAAAAAAGTCCATCGTGTAGGCCGTTTGCGGTTTGTCGCTTTTTCCGTGGCCGGGTAAATCAATGAGAATGAGCCGCGCCTTGTCCGCAAGCATGGAGATTTGTTCGCGCCAAAAATTCAAATTGCACGCCCAGCCGTGGACAAAAACGACGGTATGTTTTCCTTTGCCTGTCGTGACGTAATGGACGCGATTTGCACCGAGAGAAATAAAATGTGATTGGCCGTCCGTCATGACGGTGGAACAACTGTGGTGGTCGGGTGGAAATTCCCTTTCTTCATCGCAAAACGACCGCATCATACAATGCAAATTAGTTTCAAAGCAAACAGTTAGTAATGCGATTTAGAGCAAAAGCCCCATTGAAATGTGACCGGAAAATCAACGGCGATTACATCAATCCCAATTGCAATTTCGCCGCCTCTGTCATCATGCCTTGATTCCACGGCGGATCCCAAACCAGCTCGACGTTCGCTTCGTCAATCGGTTCGAGCGAGAGCAATTTGTTTTGAACATCTTGTGCGAGCACTGGTCCCATACCGCAGCCGGGCGCGGTCAAAGTCATTTTTACGTCAGCCTTGAAATTATTTTCACCGGCAGGCGTAAGATGGCAATCGTAAATCAAGCCGAGGTCAACGATGTTGACGGGAATTTCCGGGTCGTAACACGTCTTGAGCGCCTCCCAGATTTGCTTTTCCAATTGCTCCTGCGTGACCGGACCGGAAACAGCAGTGGCAGGCGCGGATTTGATTTCCAGCCCGAGCGCGTCGGCATCCTTGCCGTCAATGCGGAACATGTTGCCGTTGACGATGACGGTGAACGCGCCGCCAAGCGATTGCGTGACGTATGCCTGCCCGCCTTTTTGCAGCGTGACTTTCGTGCCGACGGGAACGACCGATGCTTCCACGTCGCGCGTCAAAATTTTTGGTTCATTGGAATTCATAAAATGCTTTCAACCTCGATTGTTAATATCTTCGCCTGAAACCGTGCTGAAATCAATTGCCTAACGCACGACGCAATTTCGAGATAATTCGGTTTGATAAATCAAATTCTCCGTTCATCTTCAATTCATGCAATTCGATTTTGACGTGGCGATTGTCGGCGGCGGCAGCGGCGGATTTGCCGCGGCGCGAACGACGGCAAATGCCGGACTCAAAACTGTCGTCATTGAAGGCGGCGAAGAAGTCGGCGGCCTTTGCATCCTGCGCGGCTGCATGCCCACAAAAGCGTTGCTTTACGCGGCGGAAGTCAAACATCTCGCCGAACACGCGGAAATGTGGGGATTGCGCAGCGAGAAAGTGACCTTCGATTTTGCCAAAGCGATGGCGCGCAAAGATACCGTCATCAAAGATTTTGCTGATTATCGTGTCCAGCAGTTGAACGAAGGAAAATTTAAATTCATCCGCGCCAACGCAAAATTTGTGGACGCGCACACTTTGGAATTAAATCCACTTCGTGGCAGCGAACGTGAGTTCGCTCATTCTGAAAATGCAAATGAGAGCCGACTCACGTCGGCTGCTACAATTACCGCCAAAAATTTTGTCATCGCCACCGGCTCACGCGTCGCACCCACGCCGCTACCGCAATTGCGCGACGTCGGCTATTTGACAAGCGACGACGTGCTCAAACTAAACAAATTGCCGAAGACGATGCTCATTCTCGGCGGCGGTGCGATTGGCTGCGAGTTTGCGCAATATCTTTCGCGTTTCGGCGTCAAAATCACGCTCATCCAACGCAGCCCGCACGTGCTGCACGATTTCGATGCAGATGTTGCCGCTGAAATTGAAAAAGTTTTCCGTCGCGAAGGCGTCGAGATTTTCACTAACACAAAATTGTTCGATGCCAGGCGCGACGGCGATTTGAAGACGGTCGTTTTCGATTGTCACGGCAAAATGACTTCCGCATCTGCCGAAGAAATTTTATTTGCGCTTGGTCGCGTGCCGAATACAGCCGGCATCGGCCTTGAAAAAGCTGGCGTGAAAACGGAGCATGGCCGGATTGTCTGCGATGAATTCATGCGCACGAGCGCGCCGCACATTTTTGCCGCGGGCGATTGCGTCGGGCTGCACGACATCGTGCATCTCGCAGTGTTGCAAGGCGAAGCCGCCGGGAAAAATATTATTAAATTGGACTCGTGCAAAATGGATTATCGCCTGTTCATCGAAATTGTTTTCACCGACCCGCAAATCGCGCAAGTCGGCATCACGGAAAAGCAGGCAAGTGCAAAAAACGTTCCTTATCTCGCGGCAAGTTATCCATTCGGCGACCACGGAAAATCAATCATCATGGAAGCGCGCGACGGTTTTGTGAAATTGCTGTGCGGCCCGAAGTCCGGCGAAATTCTCGGCGGCACGTGCATTGGCCCGGCGGGCGGCGAATTGATCCATGAAATTGTCGTGGCGATGTCAAAGCGCATGACGGTTCAGGAATTGGCGACAATTCCGCATTATCACCCGACGCTCGCGGAAATCTGGACGTATCCGGCGGAAGAACTGGCGGAGAAAATTAAAGCTGCTTGAGAATTTCTTCGGTGGTGAAACCGTGAAGTTTCACTATTTTGTGCCGCGATTTGTGACCGCGGATGATTTCTATTCGATTGCGCCCGCAATCCAATTTTTCCGCGAGGAATTCGATGAGCGTTTCGTTGGCGGCGGAATCCACCGGCGGCGCGGTAACTTTAATTTTCAAATCGTCGCCGAGCGGTTCGCCGATTTCGTTTTTGGACGCGCGCGGCTGCAATTTTACGGACAACAAAATGCCATCGGTTTGTTCGCGGAGGAAATTCGGAACGACCATCGCGAAATTTAACCACGGATAAACACAGATGAACACGGATTTTCATCCAGTCGGAAAAAACAATTTTCGTCAGCCAATCTATCCGTGTGTATCCGTGTCCATCCGTGGTTATTTATCTTCGGGATTGACGAATTTGAAGATCGTCGCCGCCAGCGCGCCTGCCGCAAGATTTGCAATGAGATAAACCCAAATATTCGCCGCAGCTTCCAAATGCATGACGGTGATGCCGACGGCGACGGCGGGATTGAATGCGCCGCCGGAAATTCCGCCGAACGCAAAAGCCATCGCCGTCACGGTCAGGCCAATCGCGAGGCCGTAAAAAGAATTTCCCGTAGTGGCTTTGGCGGTGGCGACGTTGAGCACGACGTAGGTGAGCGCGAAGGTTCCAATCAATTCGGCAATGAGCGCAGGGACGATTTTAATTTCCTGAGGCGTCACCGTCGGATTGTTTTTAAAAAAGCACACGGCACACGCGGCGGCGAGGCTGCCGAGAATTTGGGAAATCCAATAAGGCAAAACATCTTTCGTGGCGCAACGTCCGCGCAGCCAGACGGCGAGCGTTACGGCGGGATTGTAATGCCCGCCGGAAACGTGGCCGCCAGCGTAAACCATAATCATTAGCGTCAAGCCGATAGCGAGCGGCGGAAGAAAATTGTTCGGGTCGCAGCCGATGACGGTCATGCCGACGACGAGCACGAGAAAAAATGTGCCGATGAATTCTACGAGATATTTTTTCATATTGATTTGCTTGCTTTGCGGACAAACTGGCAAAAATTGAATTTTCTTGCGAGCAGAAAAGACATTTTGAGATTGAATTAGGGGTTGCGTTTCAAAATTTTTACACCGAACGCGGCGTTGCGAAATGGCTCGCTGCCGATCAATTCGACCGGATGATAATTTTGTTGGATCCATCGCATCAATTCGACGCCGTAATCCTGCCCGAAATAGCCGACGCGATATTCATACCATTCGACGAGGAAAATGTAATCGGGCGGATGCTGCTGGAATTTGGAAATCGTATTTGTTTCGCCGAAAATCGCGGCGACATTCGGATCCCAGAACAAACACGGCGTGGGATTGACACGGCGGCTCAAGTAATTGACGGTCGCTCCGTGCGGCAAAACCGCGAGCGTTCCATCCGGCGGGACGTTGGTTTGGATCCAGTCCAAAGTTTCTTTCAAGCCTTCACGTATCGTAATCCGCGAGCCTCCCAAAGGAAAATCTGGTGGCAAACCGTCGCCGTCATACATCGCGCTCCACGCACCTTCGCCTGAAACCATGCGGTCGCCGCCCTTGCCAACAGCGAAATTCCATGAGAGGCAATGCGCTTCCGTTTTGATAAACACGGCGGAAAACGCAATCAGGAATATGAGCCATGCCGTAACGCGCATCGGCAGCGTTGGAACTTGAAACCGGTCGTTCAAAAATTTTGGCAGTGCCCATGAAAATGTATAAACGATGCCGACGGTCACTGGCATGGACAGGATGAATCCGTATTCCCAAACCCGCGAGAACAGGCCCATTTTTGAAAGCATCAACAATCCAAAAATGCTCCACAGGAGCGGAAACGTGGCGTCGCGAGCTGCGGCCAATTTTTTGTAATGCCAACAAATCAAAATACAGCCGGCCAGACCAAGCAGCGGAAATGCCGCGGCGCAATTATACCAATGGATAAAATTTTTTCGCAGCAGGCTGGCCCAAATCAAAACCGGCGCGCTGTAGAGCACCCAAAGAAGCCACGGCATTCGGGACATTCTTGATTTCAAAACCGGCAAGTGGCGCAAAACAAACGCGTAGACCACGACGACCGCAACAATCAACGAAAAATGAATCAGCATCCGCGAAATGAAAAATGCCGGATGCTCCAAACCCATGCACCATTGATAAAGTGGATTGCTGAGAACGTCGTGGCGCACGGCCGTCCATGCGAAACAAACGGAATTTAAACTGTCGCGCCAATTCTCAAAGCGAAAAAAATAAAAAAAGAAAAACAGCGGCGGAATCAGTGCGGCAGAAAAAAATGCGGCAAAGGATTCCGCGATAAAACGAATGCGCCGTCGCATTTTGAAGAAAAGAATAAACGCGACGGTGACGCTCGCCGTGAGCGCGACAAAAATATCCGGCTTGGTGAGGAAAACGATGCCGGCGCAGAAGCCGGCGGCGACTGCGAAATAAAGGCGTTCACGGTTTACCCATTTCGTCAGCAATGCGATGGCGAAAACGGAAAAAATCAAACCGTGCAGCGCTTCATGCGAATAGGGCGTTTCGTAATTGAAATTCGGCGCGTCGCCAAACGCGAAAACCATGATGATGCCGAGGCACGCGATGGTGGCTGTCCACGCATTAGACGCCAACAAAAGAAACCGGTAAATGACCGCGAGCATGGCCGCAACGCAAACAAGATTAAAAATTGCCAGCGTCAAAATCGAAGTGCCAAAAATTTTGAAGAGCAGCGCGTTGAAGTATTGCGAGAATGGCCCGCCGGCGAAATAAAACAAGTCCCGATACAAAACTGCGCCGTGGTTCAATCGCCACGGGATATAAAACTGAATCCCGGAATCCACAAATTGGTGCGCCCATTTTTGCCAAGTCGAGAAGATTGCAAAAAGAAAAACGGCGGCGACGGTTGCCGGCCCGAGCCATTGTCGTTTTAACGCTGGCGACAATTGCGCTGCTTTTGGATTGTCCGAATCGCTCATGGCTTTGTGTTTGAATTTTCTGCGCGGCGTTTCAAAATTTGCAAACCGAAATGCCAGTTTTGCAGCGGCACGTCGCCTTCTTGAAATTCCAAGTCGTAATTCTGCCGAATCCATTGCATCAATGCCATTCCGTATTCCGGCTGTTGGCCAAAATATTTCAAATTGTATTCGCTGACGGAACGGTGCAAGAGGATGATATAATCTGGAGCGTGCTGCTCAAAAGAATTCAGCATGTTCGTTTGGCCGAACGCTTCAATTTCTGGCGGAAGCCAGACGGGGCAATGCGTTGGATTCACGCGGCGCGTCAGGTAATTGACCATGACGCCTTCGGGAACGACGGCTAGCGTCGCGTCGCGAGGAACATTTGCATCGAGCCGAGAAATCGCCGCGGCGAGTGCCGGGCCGCGCTGGTCGGTGTCCGTGTTGGCGGCGAAAACTTTGTCGCCGCCGCTGCCGACGGCGAAATTTAATTTTTGATAATTGTCGAGTGACGGCATCAGCAATTGCAGGCCGATGAAAACAATCGCGAACCAAACGAGCCATCGAAACGGCTTGCGCTGCACGCCGAAATTTTCCAATAACAACGGCAGCAGCCACAGCAATAAATAAATCATTCCGACGAATGAGGGCATTCCAAGAATAAATCCGTAGTGCCAAATGCGGCTGAACAATCCCATTTTTGTGAGCAGCGCCAATCCAAAAACGCTCCAGAGAAATGGAAATGTAAAACGGTTTTCCAATTTTTTAGAATTCAGCCAAAGCAAAACGCACAGCGTCAAACTCACCGGCGGCAAAAATAAATCAACCGCCCAATTAATTTCGCTCACGACCGCGAGCAGCGCGGCACCGACGGCGAGCGCGATAATTTTGTCACGTGAAGAAATAATTTTTCGCCGGAAAAACATTGCATAAAAGATTGTCACGGCGGCGATGGCGGCGAATTGCCAAATCATTGTCCACAAGTTTGCCAGCGGATGATCCAAGCCAAGAAATTTTTTGTAATAAGCATTTTCTGCAAATGAATGTTGCAGCAATGGAAACCACGCAAATGCCGTCGAGCGCAAACTGTCGTGCCAGTTTTCAACGCGAAGAAAATAAAAAAAGAAAAGCAGCGGCGCAATGACCGCCGCAATGGCAAAAAAGGCCAACGATTTTGCAATAAAATCGAGTTTGCAGCCATTGTTGAAAATTAAAACAAATGCGGCCATCGTTCCGGCGGAAAGCGCGAGAAAAATTTCCGGCTTGGTCAGGAAAACAATTCCGTAGCAAAAACCTGCCCCGAAAAGAGAGGGCAATTTGCGCGTTTGAATCCAATTCGTCAGCAATGCGATCGCCAAAACGGACAACGCCAATCCATGGAGCGCTTCGTGGCAATACGGCGCGATGTAGTTGTAATTGCCGTCGCCATAATCGGCGAACGCAAAGCCGACGACGATGATTGAAGTGATTGTCGTGGCTGTCCAGCGATCAGTTGCGCGAAGAAATTGGCGATAAATTAAAATCAACATCGCGGCGGTGATTGTCAGGTTCGCAAAAATCAAGGTGCGAAACGAGACGCCAAAAATTTTAAAGAGCAGCGCGTTGAAATATTGCGAGAACGGCCCGCCGGGCAAATACATCACATCGCGATAAAGCACGTCGCCTTCGGAAAGGCGCCACGGCACATAAAGTTGCATTCCGAAATCCACGACGATGTCCGCCCATTTGCGCCACGACAGCGCGGCCATCAAAATGAAAATGACCGCGACGATGAGCAGGCCGGCCCATTTTGAATCAAGCCATTTCCAGTGTGGCGGCGATTTGAAGGTGGAATCGTCGGCCTGCGATTGTTCGGAATTGGAAACAGCCATCGTTAAATCAATTTACTTGAGTGCCTTTCAAACAAGCTGGCGAAGTTGGAAAATTTTTGCGAGCAGAAAATAAAAAAGCGCAGGCCGAAACCTGCGCTGATTTTAATTCGTCGCTGACTACAAATAATTTACACGTTATAAGTGCCACTGGCGGTTGTGCCGCCGCGCCCGGTCCAATTCGTGTGGAAAAATTCGCCGCGCGGCTTGTCCACGCGCTCGTAAGTGTGCGCGCCGAAGTAATCGCGTTGTGCCTGCAACAGATTCGCCGGTAAAACCGCGCTACGATATTGATCGAAAAATGCCAGCGCGGTGCTGAATGCTGGGGTTGGAATTCCTTTTTTCGCCGCCGTCGCGACGACGTTTCGCCAGCCTTTTTGCGAGCGTTTGATTTCTCCGCGAAAATAATCGTCGAGCAGCAGGTTTGTGAGTTTTGGATTCGTGTCATAGGCCTCCTTAATCTTGCCGAGGAAGCGCGAACGGATGATACAGCCACCGCGCCACATCAGCGCGACGCCGCCGAGGTTCAAGTTCCATTTGTATTCCGCCGCCGCCGCGCGCATGAGCATGTAACCTTGTGCGTAGGAAATGATTTTCGAGGCGTAGAGCGCGCTCATGATGTCGGCAATGAACGCTTTTTTCTTTTCCGGATTCGCGGCGATGCTCGTGAGCGCCGGACGCGGTCCTTTCAATTTTCTCGCCGCCTTCACGCGTTCCTCTTTCAACGCCGAAACGCAGCGCGCATAGACTGCCTCGGCCATGAGCGTAATCGGAATGCCCATGTCCAGCGAATTGATCACCGTCCATTTGCCCGTGCCCTTTTGCCCGGCGGTGTCGAGGATTTTGTCCACGAGCGGCGTGCCGTCCGTGTCCTTGAACGCCATGATGTCGCGCGAAATTTCAATCAAGTAAGAATCCAGTTCGCCTTTGTTCCATTCGGCAAAAACTTCGTGGATTTCCTGCGCGCTCAAACCCAAGCCATTTTTCAAAATGTTGTAAGCCTCGCCGATCAATTGCATGTCGCCGTATTCGATGCCGTTGTGGACCATTTTGACATAATGACCCGCGCCGCCTTCGCCGACCCAATCGCAGCATGGAACATTATTTTCAACTTTTGCCGAAACGCCTTGAAAAATATTTTTCACATGCGGCCACGCGGCAGGCGAACCGCCGGGCATGATTGACGGACCATGACGCGCGCCCTCTTCGCCGCCAGAAACTCCGGTGCCAATAAACAAAAGTCCTTTGCTCTCGCAATATTTGACACGACGGTTCGTGTCTTCGAACAAGGAATTGCCGCCGTCAATGATGATGTCGCCCTGTTCCAAATGCGGAATCAATTGTTCGATAAATTCGTCCACAGGCTTGCCGGCTTTGACGAGCATCATCACGCGGCGCGGTTTCTTCAATTTAGAAACCATTTCTTCAATCGAGTGCGCGCCGATGACTTTCGTGCCTTTGGCTTCGTGCGCGAGAAACTCGTCAACTTTGGCGATGGTGCGATTGTAAGCGACGACGGTGAAGCCGTGGTCGTTCATGTTGAGAATTAAATTCTGGCCCATCACGGCCAGCCCGATGAGTGCGATGTCAGCTTGTGGTTCCATTTTTAAAAATTGTTAAAGTATACGATACAAAATTGCGGGCGCGCTGCCAGCAGTTTTTTGGCGAAAACCAACCGTGAGTTGTCCAAAAGAAAATGCGCGGTGAATTTTAATCACCGCGCATTCGCAACTATGAAACACTAATAATTAGAATTAATGCGCGCCGGCCATCGCGGGCGCAGTCATGCGCAACGCGGCGTGGCCGTTGCCATTTGCGACGGTTGAGCCGTTGGCGCCGTTGGTTCCATGAGTTTCAACCGGCAGGCTGGTCATTTGGTGGACGCCGTAGCGTTCGAGCGCGATGCGCGTCAGGCGCAAGTGCATTTCGGAAAGTTTTTCTTCGCCGAAAATGATGCGGCCAACTTCGGGAACGATGCCGTTAAATGATTCGCCGTTTGGGCGCGTCATGATTTGTGGCACGTCGTAATGTTCTAGCGCGATGCGCGTCAGGCGCAAATGCATTTCGGACGAAGTGTCGTCGCCAAAAATGATGCGCGAAACTTCCGTGACAAGTTTGTCCATGGCAGGTTGATTGTGATTTTCGTTTTTCATAAGCGTTTTGTGGTTAGTGCCGTTTTTTGGTGAATGGACTCGATTGAGCGGCAATTGTTCTGTGTCTGCGGTGAAAAGCGCGGGGCTTGGAATTTTTATTTCCGCTGGCAACGGCGGCATTTTAATCGTTCCGTTGCGATGCGCCGTCAAATTGGCGTGGCCGTTTCCGGAAGCAACAGGCTTAACAGCCGGATCCATTTTGATTTTGATGTTTCTGACCGCGTCGGCGGAATTTTCAGTGCGCACTTCAATCACTTCTGACGTCGCTGTGCGGTTTTTTGAGTCCGCAGCGGATTTTTCGGCGCGTTCGCGCGGCTCAATCAAGTGCATGATGGTTTTGAGCGCCAGTTCCAGCGGCGAAATCGGCTTGGCAATCAAATCGTTGCCACCGCTTAACACGGCCTGCGCGCGATTCTGAAATTCACTGTTCGACGTGACAAAAATCACGGGCGTCTTTTGGTAATTGGGAAGATTCCGCAATTTTTCGCACACTTCAAAGCCGGTCATGCCGGGCATATTGATGTCGAGCAGCACGATGTCATAATTTTCTTTTTGCGCCATTTCCAGAGCGACAGCCGGAGCATCCACGCTGACGGCTTCAAGTTTGGCGCGCTTCATCGCGGCGACGGTGACGAAATTGCAAACCGGGTCGTCATCCACCACGAGCACTTTGGCTTTGAGCGTCATTTCGAGCGATTCAATCTGACGGCTCTGAAATAATCGTCCCAGGCAATCCACCGCTTGCGCAATCGTTTGCAGCGCGGACGCCGACGGCGACGTTTTTTTGAAGATGATTTCAAACAACGTCGCTTCAAGCGCGCTGGCCAGATGCGCAATCTTTGTGCAATCGCCTAAACCGGCGCGGGCGCACAGAAAGCGCACACGCTGATATAAATTGTTTAATTGCTCGGCGCTGGCCGGTGTGCCTGCCGTTTTTACAAATGCGAGGCAATGCTCGCGGATTTTTGTGACTTCCGCCGGAGCATCGCTTAAAAAATCTTCGCGCGTTTCTTTCAGCAACGCTTCGTTCGCCGCCGCAAGTTTTGATTGCACGGTCGGATGTGCAGCGGATTTTTCAGAAGTGCCGAGCAATTCACGCGCGGCTTCGATCAACCGTGCCGGCGTGCATTGCGTCTTGAGCAATAATTTATTGGCGCCGGCTTTCAGAGCCTTGCCCGCCTGGTCATCCATGTAAGCGTTGGACAAAATCAAAACAGGCGTATTTTTTAATTCGTCGTGCTCGCGGATGAATTTCAAGACGTCCAAGCCGTCGAGCATCGGCAGCATCAAATCCAAAATCACCAGGCTCGGCTTCATTTGCGGCAGCTTTTCGATGGCGTCCAGCCCGTCGCCGGAAGCATTCACCTGAAAGCCTTCGCGCTGCAGCCAATTCCGATAAATCGTGATGACCAGCGGATTGTCTTCGACAAATAATATGGTTTTGCCTGTGTTTTTCATAATTTTACCCTTCCAAAAGCACCCGAACGTCTGTGCAGCGACCCTTTAAGCAGACATTATGCCAAGTTATTCACAATGGCTTTTCCTGAAAAATTTGAGCCAAATCGCAATGAAAATTAGCGAATCGAATGATGCAGTGAATGAAGTTGAGACACCGGAATAAAATTTTATACAGCCGTGCCCAATTGCAAACGAGAATCCGATTCCAGCAACGTTTTCAGATTCGGCCAGCTTGCCTCGTTCATGTCGTTGAAGGCGTTCAGATAGACGGCCACGATTTCCGGCGGATATTTGGCGAGCAAGATTTCAATCGCGGATTTCAATTTCGCGTCGTCCACGGTTTTGGGCAGGTCGTCCACCACGCCGTTTTCATTTTTGATTTCCAGCGCGCTCAGGAAATCCACGAGCATCGGTTTTTGCTTTTGCACGAGCCAGGCGCGGATCATGCCGCCCGCGACGGTGTCGAGGCCGGGGCGCGACAGGATGGTAATCATCGAGGCGTGGCGTTGCGGGCGCGGCTGGCGTTCGAGATAAATTGGCCGGACGCGCAGCGCGGTGGCGACGCCGTTGAGCGTGGCCTTGTAAGTCGGCTTGTCCGATTCGTAGGCGAAATTCAAAATGTCGTTCGCCAGCGCGGGCGACATGAATCCGAGGAGTTCGTGTGATGTGAGCATTGGGGAAATTAAAAACTAATCTTGCTGTTTGGGCTGCATTGTTGTGTGAAATCCAATTTCTCTTGGTGGTTCGTCGTTAATCTTTTTGAAAATGATTGTTGCAAAGCAAATTTGTTCAACCGGAGCGGTGATAATAATGTAGCCGTCATCAGTTTTGGCCTGAATTTTAACTACATCAATTTTTGGAGAATCAATTTCGGTCACTTCATACTCTCTGCCGCCCACCGTGCAGATCAAATTTATGGATTGGTCTGGTTTCAATCGGCCTCTCAAAAAATTGTATTCATTAGCCGCCGAATTTATAATTTCCAGCGCCCTGTTTCTAGGCTCTGGCCTTTGAACGCCTGCATACAATGAATCAATCCTGCTATTCATGAAAAAAGTTTCCTTGATTTGTGTGTTGAGGGCATTTCATCAGATTGTCGTGAGCGAGATTTTATTCTTCTTCGCAAACTGCGCGCAAGTTTCCTGTTCCAGCAAAAGCGTCCGGCCGGATTCGAGCGCGAGCACGGCCACGCCGGACGCCGCGCACGTCTCCAATGTCCGCAATCCGATGCACGGGATGTCGAACCTCATGTCGTGACCCACCTTGGCGACCTTGACGGCGACCGCGCCGCCGTCCCTGCCCGCCAGTTCGCCGCCGCGCGCGAGGCATTTGTCCGTGCCTTCAAATCCCTCGACGGCGAGAACCGCGCCGTTTTTCACCACGACGGTCTGGCCGATCTCCAGCCGCGAAACTTCCTTCGCGATCTTGAAACCAAATTCCACGTCGGCCTTTTGCTCGCCGGAAATTTTCGGGCCGAGGTGGAAATCGCCCGACGGCATGAGCGGTTTCAACCACGGCGTCGCCTCGATCAATTCCACGCCGTCCTTTTTCAATTCGTCCGCAATCGCGCCGAAAATCGTGTGGGCGTTTTTTTCCTTCAGGCGGAACAACATTCCCATCGCGCGCAAATCCGGTCGCAAATCAAAAAGATTTTTCGGCGCAATCTGCCCGACCATGACGCATTGCGAAATTTTTCTGTCGGTGAACGCGGAAATCATTTTTCCAAGCTGGCCGACCTTGAGCCAGACGATTTCGTCCACGAGCTTGGCAAGTTCAGGCTCGGTCTCGTTTTCAAACGCGACGGCGACCAGTTTTTTAACGCCCGCCGCGCGCGCCTGCCGGGAAAATTCCAGCGGCAGCGAGCGGTTGCCGGCGATAATTCCCAGCGATTCGATGGCGTTGTTTTCTCGCATTAAGAATTTCCAAAGTAGCTGGTTTATTCACAGGAATCCAGCATTTCAACGTGTCCTGTTTCGGAACAGTTTGTCTTATCGCAATGAACTTTTGGAAAATTGATAGGCCAAGTTGCCGCGATTATTAAGAAAATCTGATATTTCGATATTGGCCTGCAAAATGCTTTTCCGGCGGCGTAATGTCGTCGTTTGACTCAATCTATAAAAAACTGGCTTCGTCGCTCGAACAAGGCGGCGCGGGTCACGCGCATAAAACGGAGTTTGATCCAGCGCGTCACATCGCTCCCGTCGTCGCACACGAATTGAACAATATTTTAACCATCATTCAGGGCTATGCCGACCGGCTGCTGCTCAAGCATGAAAAAGATGCGACGCTCGAGCCGCATCTGAAATTGATTTCCGAAGCGGCGCGGCGCGCGACAACGATTGTGCGCTCGTCGGTTCCCGGAAATGCCAATGGCATGGTGCGGCCGCAGCCAAATCCACAGCCGCCGTCGGTTTAATTCATTTTGTGGGGGTGGGGTGTTAAGGCGCGGAGAGAATTATTTTCATTCTCTTCACGCCTTTACTTTTTCCGAAGGCGATTCACTTTGACGCTGCGCATTTCTTCGCGTAGCGTGTTTGTTCCATTTTTCGAGAATTGTCATGATTGGTTTGATTAAAAAATTTTTCGACCGCAACGAGCGCGAAGTCAAAAAACTTTGGCCGCGCGTCCGCGAAATCAATGACTTTGAAGCGGGGCTTCAAAAACTTTCCGACGAAGAATTGCGCGCCAAAACTGCTGCGTGGAAGGAAGAGCTTTCAAAAATTTCCGACAACAACGAATTGAAGCAACGGCTCAACGAAATTTTGCCCGAAGCATTTGCCGTTGTAAAAAATGCGTGCCGCCGTTTGATCGGCTCGGAAATCGTTGTTCGTGACCGCCCGCAGAAATGGGACATGATTCCGTTCGACGTGCAATTGATTGGCGGCATCGGATTGCACCTCGGAAAAATTGCGGAAATGGCGACCGGCGAAGGAAAAACTTTGGTCGCCACCCTGCCCGTTTATCTCAACGCGCTTACCGGACGCGGCGTTCATGTCGTGACGGTGAACGATTATCTCGCTGCGCGCGATGCCGAATGGATGGGTGCGATCTACAAATTTCTCGGCCTGACTGTCGGCATTATTTTGCACGACCAAAATCCACGCGTCCGCCGCGAGCAATATGCGTGCGACATCACTTACGGCACGAACGCGGAATTCGGTTTCGATTATCTTCGCGACAACGGCATGGCCACGCGCAGTGAAGACCAAGTCCAGCGCGGACATTATTTTGCCATCGTAGACGAAGTGGATTCCATTCTTATTGATGAAGCGCGCACGCCGCTGATTATTGCTGGCCCTTCGATGCACACGCACGATGAGCAATTCATGCAATGGAAGCCGCTCGTTGACTCGCTCGTCCGCGCGCAGCAACAATTGTGCGGTCGCTTTTTGAAAGAAGCCGAGGATTTGATCAAAAAATTAAATCCGACCGACGGCTCAAATGTCACGAACGCCGACGAACTCGAACGGCAAATCGGTTTGCTGCTCTTCCGCGTCAAAACCGGCCAGCCGAAGTCCGAAGCGTTGATGAAAATTTTGGAAAATCCCGAATACGCGCAATTGATGAATCGCGCGGAACTGGAATTGCACAAGGATCAGAAGAAAGTGGATTTGTATCGCGAGAAGGAAGAATTGCTGTTTGCGATTGACGAAAAAAGTCACGAAGCCGACATGACGGAAAAAGGTCGTAATTTCGTCAGCCCAAAAGACCCGGACGCATTTGTGTTGCCGGATTTGACAACGGCGTTGCATGACGTGGACGCGGGCACAGAAACCGACGCGCGTAAACGTCTGGAAGTGAAAGCGAAAATGCAGGCCGAGTTTGAAACGAAGGCGCAAAAGATTCATGCGATTTCACAATTGCTCAAAGCCTATTCACTTTATCAACTCGACGTGGAATACGTCGTGCAGGAAAACAAAGTCATCATCGTTGACCAGCACACGGGACGCTTGATGCCTGGCCGCCGCTGGAGCGACGGTTTGCACCAAGCGGTCGAAGCGAAAGAAGGCGTCGCGATTGAGCGTGAAACGCAAACGCTCGCGACGATTACGATTCAAAATTATTTTCGCCTTTACACGAAACTCGCGGGCATGACCGGCACCGCAGAAACGGAAGCGACGGAATTTTTTGACATTTACAAACTCGGCGTGCTGACGATTCCGACGAACAAACCGAACATCCGCAAAGATTCGCACGACTCAGTTTACAAAACGCGTCGCGAAAAATTTAACGCTGTCGTTCAGGAAATTAAAACGCTGCACGCACAGGGTCGGCCAATTCTTGTCGGCACAATTTCTGTCGAGACGAGCGAAATGCTGTCGCGCATGTTGAAAAAGGAAGGCCTGATTCATTCCGTTCTCAACGCGAAATTCCACCAGCAGGAAGCGGAAATTGTTGCGCGTGCGGGACAACGCGGCGCCGTCACCATTGCCACGAACATGGCCGGTCGCGGCACGGACATCAAACTCGGGGCGGGCGTCACGGAAGTCGGCGGCTTGCACGTGCTCGGCACGGAACGCCACGAATCGCGCCGCATTGACCGCCAATTGCGCGGACGTTGCTCACGTCAGGGCGATCCGGGCTCGTCGCATTTCTTCATTTCACTCGAAGATGATTTGATGCGCCTGTTCGGTTCCGACCGCATCGCGAAGATGATGGAGAAAATGGGTTTTGAAGAAGGCGAGGAATTGAAGCACGGCTGGCTGAATATTTCCATCCAGAGCGCGCAGAAAAAAGTCGAGCAGCATAATTTTCAACAACGCAAGCGCACGCTCGAATACGACGACGTGATGAACAAGCAGCGCGAAGTCATTTACGGCTTCCGCAACGAAATTCTGCACAGCGCCGACGTCCGCGACCGGCTCATGGACATCATGGAAGAAGTCGTCGTGGAAAAAGTCGCGCAATTCACGGACGCCGAGTCCGACCATCACGATTGGAAAATCCGCCAGCTCGCCGATTGGGTGAATTTGAATTTTCCAATCGGCTTGCCTGAAGCGGAAATTATCAAAGCCGCGGATTCCGGCAAAGACGTTCCCATCGCCGGTTCGTTGTTCGACGGTTTGAGCGCCGCGCAATTTGCCATCTGCAATTTTATTTCCGAAAGCATCCGCAAGGCTTACGACGTAAAAATCACCTTTGAAAATCCCGACGCGCTGAAAGAAGTTGAGCGCTTCACGATTTTGTCCGCGATCGACCGGCTTTGGCAGGAACATCTTTATGAAATGGACAGCTTGCGCACGAGCATCGGCCTGCGCAGCTACGGCCAACGCGACCCGCTCGTGGAATATAAAGCCGAAGCGTTCAAGATGTTCGACGAATTGATGGTCAACATCAAAACGCAAATCTGTCACAACATTTTCCGCAGCGCATCAAGCGTGATGGCGTTTGAAAATTTCCTGAAAAATGTGCCGCAACAAACGCTGCATCAAAACGCGAGCGCGTTTGGCGGAACAGCAACGGCAAGTTCCGGCGGACAACAACGTGCCGCTAGTGATGTCGTCAGTGAAGCCGCCGCCGCGCAGGAAAAAGCCAAGCCCGTTCGCACCGGCCCAAAAGTTGGGCGCAACGATCCGTGTCCTTGCGGCAGCGGCAAAAAATACAAGCAGTGTTGCGGAAAGTAATTTGCTGTAGCGCTAGTGCAATTATTTTGTCTTGCACAACAAAGGAATCAGAAAGAAACAGACATTTGCTACGACGGCGAAACCAATGGCTTCACCTAAATCTTGCAATCTGTTTTCTCCTCCAAGAATAACATCACCAATTTGAACATTAAATCCAACAATAGCACCAAGCAGACAAATAAGAGCAGCCAAACCAAAACAAACAGTGAAAATTAACAGAATGACAAAAAGAGTTGTTTTGGATTTTTCCATTGTTGAATTAAACGATTCAAATCCGCCAAAATAAAAGAGTCAACCATTTGTTGCTGACAAATTGCGAAATACAATCTTCTTTGCCAATAGAGAAATGAAGTTACGAAAGATAGATGCTTGACATTATGTGGATGATGAAACCGGAACGTATTTTGATTTTCTTTCCGACATATCCGAAAATGAAGCGTTAGAATAGGTGCTTATCCATCAAAATATTTTCTTAAAGAAACATGCATCCGGAGATTGGTTTGGCACAAATCGAACTCTTCCACGCATTGGTAAAATTCCGAATAAAGACAATTGACTTAAATCGCCAGCAACAATCGTTTAATTTCTTTCAACCGCGCTTTCGGTTCTTTTTTGGTCAGACGCGGAAATTTTCCACCGAGCGTGATAAAATCGCCGTGACGCGTGAGTTTTAATTTATCGTCGTCCACTTCAATTGCCGTCACAGATTTATTGGCAGCGAGAATTTTTAGTTCGGCCATCTGCAAAAGCAATTCCACTGGCGGCGGCAACGGCCCAAAGCGGTCGCGCAATTCCTTCTGCAAATTTTCCAGCGCAGGCTTTTCATTCGCTTGCGCCAGCTTGCGATACATTTCGATACGATGATGCGGTTCGGTCACATAATTCTCCGGCAAATTTTTCTCTTCGAGAAAATCCAATTTCACTTCCACTTCTACGCGCGGTTTAATTTTTTCGCCTTTCAACGACGAAACACTTTGCTTGAGCAATTGGCAATAAAGTTCAAAACCAACGGCAGTGATGTGGCCGCTTTGTTCCGCGCCGAGCAGATTTCCCGCGCCGCGAATTTCCAGATCGCGCATGGCAATCTTGAATCCACTGCCGAGCGACGCGTATTGCTTCATCGCGCTGATGCGTTTGCGCACGTCGGTCAGAAGTTGCGCGTGGCGCGGTAGCAGCAGATACGCGAACGCCTGATGTTTGTAACGCCCGACGCGCCCGCGAAGTTGATACAAATCGCTCAAGCCAAAGCGGTCGGCGCGATCAATGATGATGGTGTTCGCGTTCGGAATATCCAAACCGCTTTCAATAATCGTTGTGGAAAGCAAAACGTCCGCTTCGCCGTTCACGAATTTCGTCATCACTTCTTCAAGGTCGTCAGAATTCATCTGGCCGTGCCCGACGACGATGCGCGCGTTGGGAACGAGCGATTGCAATTTCGCGCGCATGGTTTCAATCGTCGTCACGCGGTTATGCAGGAAGAAAATTTGCCCGCCGCGATTCATTTCCCGTTGGATTGCGTCGCGAATGATGCGTTCGTCGTATTGCGTCACGATGGTTTCGACCGGCAAGCGGTCGTGCGGTGGCGTTTGAATTGTGCTCATGTCGCGCGCGCCGGTGAGTGCGAGGTAAAGCGTGCGCGGAATCGGCGTCGCGCTCAACGTCAGCACGTCCACCACCGTGCGCAGGCGCTTGAATTTTTCCTTGTGCAGCACGCCGAAGCGCTGCTCTTCGTCAATCACGACCAATCCCAAATCCTTGAACGCGATGTCTTCTTGGACAATTCGATGCGTGCCGATGACAATATCAACCGCACCCGCCGCCAAATCTTTGACGACTTTGTGCTGTTCGCGTTTGGTGCGATAACGCGAAAGCAGTTCGATGCGAATCGGATAATCCGCCATGCGCTCGCGGAAATTATTAAAATGCTGCTGCGCCAGAACCGTCGTCGGCACGAGAATCGCAACCTGTTTTCCGTCCATCACGCATTTGAACGCGGCGCGAATCGCGACTTCGGTTTTTCCAAAACCAACGTCGCCGCAAATCAGGCGATCCATCGGTTTCGGTTTCTCCATGTCGGATTTCGTTTCGGAAATGGCGGTGATTTGATCCGGCGTCTCCTCGTAAATGAACGCGCCTTCAAATTCGCGCTGCCATTGCACGTCCGGCTTGCAAGGATGGCCGGGTTGCGTTTCGCGCACGACTTGGATTCGAAGCATTTCAGCGGCGATGTCGCGCACCGCTTTTTCAGTTTGCTCCTTCGCCTTCGCCCAGCGCGTGCCGCCGAGCGTGTTGAGTGGTGGATGCGCCCGGCCCACGCCGACATATTTGCTGA
>Ga0206814_10024_pt1 | contig 38625 bp, 48 predicted proteins | sample Alteio_BWOrgCont_90_FD_152850 | JGI IMG/M metagenome (GOLD analysis project Ga0206814, IMG submission 152850) | Enriched cells from forest soil in Barre Woods Harvard Forest LTER site, Petersham, Massachusetts, United States -... | ecosystem: Environmental > Terrestrial > Soil > Temperate forest >...
AATTTCCTTAACAAAATCCTCATGAAGTCTTCAGGACTTTTCAAAGCCCGTCCTGCGATCCTGGTGTCAATGGAGGCAGGACGCCGCGCGCCCTGGCGAGCAAGCGATGCCGTTCAGCATATTTGTGGCCCTTTCCATCCTCGGCCTGGATTTCATGATTTTTGTCCTCTTCAAGCTCCTCTACGGCGACCGGCGCAGCATTATCGCCCGCCAAGTAGCGGCGCACAGAAACGCCTTGGGCGAACAATCTCCCAAGCCTTTCCTCGTCTCTTCGCGAGACGGCGCACCCGCGACCCAGCCCCGCCGGGGCGACTCCGACCTCGGCCAGGCTATGCAAACGCTTGAGAAACTCAGAAAAGAAGACGGCATAAAGCCGCCCCTACAAAGTACCGCGCCCGCGCGACGGCGGCCACATTCAGATGTTCGCTCCCGAATAGGCGCGAGAGTTGTATTATCGTAATTGCTTCGAGAGCGACTTAGAAGGCCTCCTCCGAAGTGAACGGAGCCACTGTGTTTTCCGCCCACCGGTGATTCCCGATTCATCCAGCGCACAAGAAAATTCAGCAAGGCGGATTCGTGACCAAGAAGATCAAGATGAAGGGGCTTACCCTCCTGGCAGTCACTTTGATGGCGTGCTCCAAATCTTCTCCGCCACAGAAGGCCGCGGATTCCAAGCCTCCCGCACCGGTGGAAGCGCCCAGTTCGCTTCCTGCCGCGGCAACTCCCGGAAGCGTGACCCCGCCGGCGAGCGGGCGCGGGGTGAAGACTGAAATGCGAAACGTGATGTTCCACCTTACGGACGACGCTGCCGCCAACGTCGAATTCTTGTCCGGAGAGATGTGGCCCACCGGTAAGAACGAGATGCCCGTATTCGACGACAAGACCTCGTTCGAGGTCCACGTCGCCGAAGGAAGAATATCGATTACTCCGGAGGCCATGTCGTCGATCCTGAACAGTCATGTGTTTGCCGGAGATGATTCGCCGTTTAAAAACGTCTCCATTTCCATAAATAAAGACCGGCTGCTTGTCAAAGGAATGTTGCGCGGCAAACGCGACATTCCGTTTGAAACCTCGGCCATCCTTACTGCCTCGGGCGATGGCCGGATCCGAGTCAGCACCGAGAAGCTTAAGGCTCTGCATGTTCCAGTGAAGGGGATGATGGACAAGCTCGGCATCGAGCTGGCCGGCCTGGTCAACACCAGCAAGATTCCCGGCGTGGTTACGGACAAGAACGATGTATTGATGGATTTGGGAGAGCTTTTGCCCGCGCCGCATATAAAAGGAAAAGTTTCCGCGGTCTTGATCGGGGAGAATTCCATCATCACCATCTTCGGCGATGGCGCCAGGCCCGCCGGGGCGAACGAAGCCGCGAGTTACATGAACTTTCGAGGAAATCCCGTGAGATTGGGAAAGCTCACCATGGAGAACACCGACCTGACTGTGTTCAATGTCGATGCGGGCGAAGCGCTGGATTGGAGTCAGGACCACTATCGCGACCAGCTCGTGGCCGGATACTCCAAGCTTACTCCGGCCTTTGGCCTCCGCGCCTATGCGAAAAGCTTCGCGAAACTCCGGCACCGGCCAGCAGCCCAGGCGCAGGCGAAGAATTAATCCCCGGGCGACGCCAACCCCAGGCACCCGCCGCACTTGCCAGAGTTGCAATGCGGTTTTCCACCTGACGGAGCGACCTCCGAAGACCGCGCACACCTGCGACACTTCTCCAGAGGGAAGATGACCTGCCAGAGTCGGTTAAGGTACGGCTGGAAGCGTATGAGAAGAGCACCGCGCCTCTGATCGAGTTCTATCAGTGGTTGGGCCTGCTGGTGACAATTGCCGTCGCCGGCTCTCCGGAAGTGATTTGCGAGCGGACCATTGCGGCGCTTGAGGATTGGCGAAAACGGAATCTCGCGCGCGAACTCGCGTGACGCACAAAGTTCTGGCCGTTGAGCAGGCACGCGAACAGCCGGGTGAGTTCCAGTGGGGGGTTCGGCGGGAAAGAGGGACTCCACTACACGGTGAACGTGAGCCACACCTGCCGGGCGTTTCTTGAGGGGCGTGCCTAGATCTTGACGCCCCAGAATCCGGCGTCGGGCTCGGCGAGCGCAATGCCGACTTCCCAGGCTTCGTGGCCGCGCCAGACGACTTCGCCCTGCGCGCTGCGACCTGTTTCCGGGAGAACCAGCCGAACCTGGCGGCGGAGCGGCACATCGGCGCCGATCACCGCCATGCAGCCGGAATGGCTGACGTCAACGGTAAGCCCATTCGCGGTGCGGCGGGCTTCGCCTTCATCCCACTCGAGGCGCAAGCGGAGGCTTGCGGTCGCTCGCCGGTGGGATCGCATGCTCGCCCAGCGCTCCTCCAACATTTTAAGCTGCGAAATCGTTTGTTCCGGGGTTAACAATGCCATGAGATACCTCACGGGGAAAGTTGCAGTCAGGGGGGCCGACTAAAAAGCTAAACCCGTGCCGGCCTGCCGTCAATGGTACTCTTTCAAAAAGTGACCTGGAGGGGGGGCGGATTGGGCATCCCGGCAAACCCCGGTTTGGATACCCGCTAGGTCTTGGCCGATGCCAGCTTTTCGGCGAGCAGAGGTTCGATCTTTTCAGAGAGGTCCTGAACCGTGAAGGGCTTGCGGATAAAGGCCCGGGCACCCGCTTCCATGGCCCGGAGGACCCCCTCTTCGGAAGTGTGTTTGGTGATGACCACAACGGGGGTACCCTGGGCGCTGCGGACGTAGGCCAGAGCCTCCAGCAATTCCAGGCCGTCCATCAGGGGCATGTCGATGTCGGTAAGAATCAGGTCAAAGGTGAACCGCTGGACCATGCCGAGGGCTTCGCGGCCATTGCTGGCCTCCAGGATATCGCCAACGTTCAGGTTGGCCCGCCGCAAAGAATGCTGAATGATCTTCCGGATTGTGGAGGAATCGTCAACGACCAGAACTCTCTTCTTCATCACCGGGAGCCTCCGCTGGAAATGGAACTGCTCCCAAGCCGCCTGAGGGTGGGCGGTGAAATGTGGAACCAGTACACCGGATAAGTCTGTGGGAGTCAATGAGCCGAAGGTTTACCCGAACCTAAGAGAAATCACTGCCAATGTCTGGCCGTGACACTCTACAGGAAAAACAAAAGACCCGCCCGGTTTCCCGGAGCGGGGCGTGCACTCGCTGCGGAGGCGAAATTTAGCTCTTGGCTTCGACGGCTTCTTCGACCTTGCTCTTTTCCTTCTTTTCCTTTTTCTTGAACTCGTAGCCGACGAGTTCCAGAATGGCTACTTTTGCGCCATCGCCCACGCGAGTGCCACCCTGGATAATACGCGTGTAGCCGCCGGCGCGGTCGGCAAACTTCGGCGCGATCTCGCTGAAGAGCTTTTGCGTCATAGCCGGGGTCATCAGGTAAGCGGCGGCCTGGCGGCGAGACTGCAAGGTGTCGCGCTTGCCGAGGGTGATAATCTTCTCGGCGACGGGGCGGGTGGCCTTGGCGCGGGTGAGTGTGGTGGTGATGCGGCCGTGCTCGAACAGATTAGTGACGAGGTTGCGCAGGGTCGCGCGGCGATGCCACGGATTGCGTCCCAGTTTTGATCCAGACTTCAGGTGTCGCATTGTATCCTCTACTCCAGTATTCCAGTTGTAATCATGGGGCCCGGGTTGAGTTAAGGGCCCCGTATTTCGGTTGACGGTTACCAGTAATCAGTCATCAGTTTTAAGTACAACCCGCTTCACTTAAAACTTAGAACTTATTACTGAAAACTTGCTACAGGCCGATGGTTTCGTCGCTGGTTGGCGGCGCGGTCTGGCTGGGGAGCGGCGGCCAGATGATGCGGCCGTGTTCGTCGAACTTCATGCCCAGGCTGAGGCCCATCTTCACCAGTATATCCTTGATCTCGTTGAGCGATTTCCGGCCGAAGTTCTTGGTCTTCAGCATTTCGTTTTCGCTCTTCTGGACGAGCTCCCGGATGGTCTGGATGTTGGCGTTCTTCAGGCAGTTGTAGCTGCGCACGGAAAGCTCCAGCTCTTCGACGGAGCGATCCAGGTGCTCGAGCCGCGGATCGTGAACGGTGTCCTGCGGCATCTCGACGTTTTCGGGCGGTTCGTCGATGTTGATGAAGATAATCATGTGATCCTTCACCAGCTTCGCGGCCAGTCCGATCGCGTCCTGCGGGGTGATGGCGCCGTTGGTCCAGACTTCGATCATCAGCTTTTCGTAGTCGGTCATCTGTCCGAGACGCGCGGATTCGACGGAATAGTTGACCTTGCGCACGGGCGAGTGAACGCTGTCCACCGGGATGTAGCCGATGGGCAGGTCTTCGTCGTAGTTACGGTCGGCGGCGACATAGCCGCGGCCGTTCTTGACGCGCATTTCAATCTGCAGCTTGCCGCCCTCGCTGACGGTGGCGATATACACGCTCTTGTCGAGCACGGCGAAGTCCGCGTCTTCTTCGATCTGGGCGCTGGTGACCACGCCGGGCTGCTCAACGTTGAGGTAAATCGTCTTCGGCAGATCGTTGTTCAGCTTGATGGGCACCTGCTTCAGGTTCAGGATGATGTCGGTCGCATCCTCAACCACACCGGGGATCGAAGAGAACTCGTGCAACACGCCCTCGATTTTCACCGCGGTGATGGCCGCGCCCTCGATGGAGCTGAGGAGCGCGCGGCGCAGTGCGTTGCCAACCGTCGTGCCCCAACCGCGTTCAAACGGCTGGGCGGAAAAACGCCCGTACCGTTCGGTCAGCGATTCGAGCTCTGGCGCGAGACGCTTCGGTTTCTGAAATCCCTTCCACATCGTGTTCCTTCCTTCTGTGGCCGTTGTCGGTGGCCACCGGCCCGTGATGAAAATCGGAGTTACTAGTGATCGGTATCCAGGAATCGGATAGCAGAGAACAGCGATCAGCGAACAGGAACCGGTTTTGACTCAAGCACGATTTGGTTCCTGTTATCTGTTCGCTGCTATCCCTTTCGCCTCATTCGGCGACAACCACCCTTACCTCTACTTCGAATACAGTTCGACGATCAGCTGCTCGTTGATCGGCGGCGTCTGCATGTCTTCGCGTTTCGGCAGAGCCACGACCTTGGCCTTGAACTGCTCGCGATCCTGCTCGAGCCACGGCACGGCACTCTGGCTTTGCGCGACGTTTCGCGCTTCCAGCACCATGGCGTTCTGATGCATTTTGTCCTTGATCGCGACTTCCTCGCCCACGTTCACCTGATACGACGGGATGTTGACCTTCTTCCCGTTGATCCGGACGTGGCCGTGAAGCACCAGCTGGCGGGCCTGTGCCCGCGAGGACGCAAGTCCCGAGCGCCATACCACGTTGTCGAGGCGGCGCTCCAGCATGATGATCAGGTTTTCGCCCGTTGGACCCTTGGCGCGCTCCGCCTTATGGAAATAGTTGCGGAACTGGCGCTCGAGGAGCCCATAGGTGCGCTTGGCTTTCTGCTTCTCGCGCAGCTGCAGGCCGTAGCCTGCAACTTTCGCTCGCCGTGACTGCCCATGCTGACCCGGTACAAAGTTGCGCTTCTCAATCGCGCACTTGTCCGTGAAGCAACGCAGCCCCTTCAAAAATAGCTTCTGCCCTTCCCGACGGCACAGGCGGCAGACTGCATCTCGGTGTCTTGCCAACTTCTGTTCTCCCTTCCCAAAAACCTTCTAGTTCTTAGTCTTTAGTTTTAAGTTGTAAGTTTCGGAACGCATGCGCCGATTCTTTACTTATTACTAAAAACTTAGAACCTAAAACTCAAAACTCGTCATACACGGCGGCGCTTTGGCGGACGGCAGCCGTTGTGCGGAATCGGCGTGATGTCGCGGATGGCCACGATGTGCAGGCCGGCGGCAGCCAGCGCGCGCACCGCGGATTCGCGGCCCGAACCCGGACCCTTTACTTTCACTTCCACGCTCTTCATCCCGAACTGGTCGCGTGCGGCGCTTGCCGCGGTCAGCGAAGCCTGCTGGGCGGCGTAGGGCGTGCCCTTGCGCGAACCCTTGAAGCCGATCGACCCGGACGAAGAATTGCAAATCACGCGGCCATCGGGATCGGTGATGGTGATCTGCGTGTTGTTGAAGGAAGCTGCAATGTGCACCAGCCCATGCGGAACGGTGCGGCGCTCCTTCTTCTTCTTGAATTCCTTTTTCTTCTTGTCTTTGCCGGTTGCCGCCGGTTTTGCCGGCTGGGCGTCTGGCGCTGTGTTCTGCTGCTCTTTTGCCACGTGTCACTCCGTTTCGAAAATTGCTTGCTTTGGCCCCGACCGGGTCGGGGCCGCTACAAATCCTTAGCCCTTCTTGCCCTTGATCTGCTTCTTGCCGGCAACCGCGCCGCGGCGTGGACCCTTGCGGGTGCGCGCGTTGGTGTGCGTGCGCTGGCCGTGAACCGGCAGGTTGCGCCGGTGACGAATGCCGCGGTAGGCCTGAATTTCAATCAGGCGCCGGATATTCATCTGGATCTCTTTGCGAAGATCGCCTTCCACGCGGCCTTCCTGCTCGATGATCGTGCGGATGCGGTTCACTTCGTCTTCCGTCAGCTCGCGGATCTTCTTTGTCGGATCCACATTCGCCTTTTCAGCGATGGTTTTTGCGCGCACCTGTCCGATGCCATAGATCGAGGTCAACCCGACCCAAAGGCGCTTTTGCGGCGGAAGATCAACACCTGCGATACGTGCCATGATTTCTCCTGTCCTTCCAAAAACCAGTTTTAAGTCATAAGTTCTAAGTTGTAAGTTCCGGAGTTCCAAACTTAGAACTGATAACTTTAAACTGAAAACTTTTCTATCCCTGGCGCTGCTTGTGCTTCGGGTTGGTGCAGATTACCCGAACCACGCCGCGGCGATGGATCACCTTGCACTTGTCACAAATTTTCTTGACGCTTGCCCGTACTTTCATGCTGACTGCTCCTCACGTGGTCCCGACCCGGCCGGGGCCACTTCAAAACTTGCTACTTGGCCACCTAAAGGTGGCCGCTACATACTTGCTCGCCTACTTGTAGCGGTACACGATCCGCCCGCGGGTCAGGTCGTAGGGCGAAAGCTCCACCGCGACCTTGTCTCCCGCGAGAATGCGGATAAAATTCTTGCGCATCTTGCCGGAAACGTGCGCCAGCACCTGGTGCTTGTTTTCCAGCTCGACGCGGAACATCGCGTTCGGCAACGGCTCGATCACCGTCGCCATGACTTCGATTGCGTCCTCCTTCGAATTTCCGGAGTCGCTTTTCTTCTTTTCTTCAAACGGCTGCTTCGCCATATGCTCCCGTGTTACCCAGGTTGCCTGTCCACCTGAAGGTGGACGCTACATCTACCACGATGGCCCGGTCATCTCTTTCGGCCGGGTCAAAATCCATGGACCGTTGCTCGTCACCGCGACGGTGTGCTCGAAATGCGCCGACGGACTGCCATCGGCCGTTTCCGCAACCCATTCGCCGCGCATCTGCACTTCCGGGCGGCCGGCATTCACCATCGGTTCGACGGCGATGACCATGCCTTCCTGCAAACGCGCCCCTCGCCCCGGCTCCCCATAATTCGGAAGGTTGGGTTCATCGTGCATCTTTGTTCCGATGCCGTGCCCCACAAACTCCCGCACCACCGAGAAACCGTTCTGCTCCACCCAGCTCTGCACCGCATGCCCGACGTCGCCCAGCCGGTTGCCCGGCCGCATCTTGTCGATCGCGCGATCCAGCGACTCGCGGGTCACATCCAGGAGCTTCTGCATCTCCGGGCTGATCTTCCCCACAGGCACGGTGACGGCCGAATCCGCGTAATAGCCGTCGACCTCCATGCCGAAGTCGATCGAAACCACTTCGCCTTCGCGCAATTTGCGCTTCGGCGACGGAATCCCGTGAACGATCTCGCTGTTCACCGACGTGCACAGCACGCAGGGATACCCGCGATACCCCTTGAACGCGGCCTTGCCCGGCCGCCCGGCGATGAGACCCTCGGCAATGCGTTCGAGGTCCATCGTCGTCACTCCGGGTTTTACTTCCGCCCGAAGCTTGTTCAAGACTTCATGCACCACCTGGCCGGCGTGGTACATTTTTTCGAGTTCAGCGGCGCTGCGTAATTGAATCGCCATCTCCTCACCGCGTCCCGCGCATGCCCAACACCAACTGGCAAATCTGCCGCCGCACTTCTTCCACGCTGCGGTTGGCGTCCACGTCGTGAAGCGCCCCGTGCCGCCGGTAATACTGCACCAGGGGCGCGGTCAGCTTCTCGTACGCATTCAACCGCGGCGCCACAACTTCTTCGCGATCATCCGGGCGGTGCAGCAATTCGCCGCCGTCGTTATCGCAAATCCCTTCGACCCTGGGCGGACGCTCGTAAATATTATAAATCTCGCCCCCCAACTTGCAGGTCCTTCTTCCGGTCAACCGCTTCATCAGGACCGAAGTCGGGATCACCATGTGAATCACGAACGGCTGCTTGAAGCCCTGCCGCCTCAGCAGTTCGCCCAGATACTTCGCCTGGGCGACCGTTCGCGGAAACCCGTCGAAAACGAACCCCCGCTCGCAATCCGGCCGCTCGATCCGCTCGGCGACCATCTTGAGCACCAGCGAATCCGGCACCAACTCCCCGCGCTCCATGATCGGCTTGGCCCTCAAGCCGAGAGGAGTGCCCTTGCTGACATGCTCCCGAAGCATGTCGCCGGTTGAAAGATGCGGCACGCTATACTGCGCGGCCAGCTCTTTCGCCTGCGTGCCTTTCCCGGAGCCCGGAGGCCCGAGGAAAATCACCGCGCGGTCGAGTTTTCCCACGGGACGCTCTTCCAGCGCCACGCTTGCTCTCCCTTAACGACGGCCGCGCAGACGGCCCTTGCGCGCAAAGCCCTCGTAATTGCGCATGACGAGTTGTGCCTCAAGCTGCTGCACCGTATCCATCGCCACGCCCACCACGATCAGGAGCGAGGTACCGCCGAAATAAAAATTCACGCCCAGACCATTCAAAATCCACTGCGGGAAATGCCGGTCAAACCAGTCGCCGCCCATAAAGTACGGCAAGTGGTTCAGGTGAATCCCCCGGATCATCCACTCCGGAAGCAGGCAGACCAGCGCGAGGTAAATCGCGCCGATGAACGTGAGCCGCTTCAGGATCATGCTGACGTATTCCGAAGTGCTGCGGCCGGGACGAATGCCGGGAATAAAACCGCCGTTCTTGCGCATGTTGTCGGCCAGCTCGGTCGGGTTGAACACGATGCCGACATAAAAGAAGGCGAACAGAATGATCATCGTGATGTAGCAGACCGTGTAAAGAGGTTCGCCCCAGCTCAGCGCGCTGGAAATGTTTTTCAAGAACGGCCAGCGCGAGCCCAGCATCAGAGCGGCTGTCGCGGGGAACGCCAGCAACGAACTGGCAAAAATCGGCGGAATCACGCCGCCGGAATTCACGCGCAACGGCAAATAGGTGGATTGCCCGCCCATCATGCGGCGGCCCACGACGCGCTTGGCGTACTGCACCGGGATGCGCCGCTGCGCCCCTTCAACGAAGACGATGAACGCGACCACGGCGATCATCAGCGCGACGAGCAGGATAACAGCCGCCGGGGTGAACGCGCCCCAGGCCTGTGTCTTTACCTTTTCATACAGATCGAAAATCGCGCGGGGCAAGCCGACCACGATGCCCACAAAGATGATCAGCGACATGCCATTGCCGATGCCGCGCTCGCTGATCTGTTCGCCCAGCCACATGATGAAAGCCGAGCCGGTGGTCAGGGTGAGAATGGTCATAATCACGAACCCAGGTCCCGGGTGATAGACCAGATTGGGCTGCGACTGCAATGTGCTGGCAATGGTGCTGCCCTGAACGATGCTGAGCACAATCGTGAGGTACCGCGTGTACTGCGTGATCTTGCGGCGCCCGAGTTCGCCTTCCTTCTGCAATCGCTCCAGGTACGGAAACACCACCGTCATCAACTGCAAGATGATGGACGAGGTGATGTACGGCATGATGCCCAGCGCGAAAATCGTCACGCGGCGGAAATTGCCGCCGCTGAAGAGATCGAAGATGCCCAGCACCGAACCGGCGGCCTGTTCCATAACCCGGCGAAGCTCATCGGCGTTGATCCCCGGCGTCGGGATGTGCGCGCCGAGGCGATAGACCGCCAGCAGCCCCAGCGTAAAGAACAGCCGGTTCCGCAGATCCTCGATCCGGAAGAGATTCGCGAATGCCTGTAAGAAGCGATTCATGCTGGTTCTCCGCGTCTCCGCTTACGCTACGACCTCGAATGTGCCGCCCGCCTTGGTGATCTTTTCCTTGGCGGACTCGCTGAATGCATGGGCATGGATGGTGAGCTTGGTTTTCAGCTCGCCATCGCCCAAAACCTTGATGGGATCCGTGGCGCGGCGGATGAAGCCGTGCGCGCGCAGCAGATCCGGCGTCACCGTTTCGCCCGCAGGGAACACGTTGAGTTCCTCGAGGTTCACGACGGAATAGCTGACGCCAAACGGATTGTGAAAGCCGCGCTTCGGAATGCGGCGATGCAGCGGCATCTGGCCGCCTTCAAAACCCCGGCGGCGCGAATAGCCGCGGCGGGACTTCTGTCCCTTGTTGCCGGAGCCGGCGGTCTTGCCGAGCTTCGAACCCATGCCGCGGCCGACGCGCACCTTTTTCTTGCGCGAGCCCTTTGGCGGGCCGAGGTTCGAGAGAGAAACCGTGTTGTGTTCCTTCTTTTTCTTCTTGTCAGCCATCGATTACTCCACCACTTCCACGAGGTGGCGCACCTTGTGAATCATGCCGCGGACCGCCGGCGTGTCTTCGCGCTCCACCACCTGTTGCAATCTGCGCAGCCCGAGGCCGCGAATCGTTGCCCGCATGTCGTCGGTGCAACTGATGAAACTCACCACCCACTTCACTTTTACTTTGCCGGCGCTCTTCGCGCCTTTTTTCTCGGCTGCCATGGCTTATTCCCCTGCCGCCTTGTCTTTTTCGGTTTTCTCGCCGCCGCGGGGCGACTTGGCGCTGATCTCTTCCACCGTCTTGGAGCGCGTTTCCGCAACGTGGGCCACGTCCTTCAGGCTGAGCAACGCCGCGAAGGTGGCCTTGACCACGTTGTGCGGGTTGGACGTGCCGATGGACTTCGTGAGCACGTTGGTGATTCCCGCAACCTGCATCACTTTGCGCACCGGCCCGCCGGCGATGACGCCGGTGCCTTCCGACGCAGGCTTGAGCAGCACCTGCGCCGAGCCATACCAGCCGGTGACCTGGTGAGGGATGGTGGTGCCCTTCATGTTGAGCTTGATCAGGTTTTTTTTGGCCTGCTCAATGCCCTTCTTGATGGCCATGGGCACTTCGCGAGCCTTGCCCATGCCGAATCCGGCGTGGCCGCGGCTGTCGCCGACCACGACAAGCGCGGAGAAGCTCAGGTTCTTGCCGCCCTTGACGACCTTGGTGACGCGGTTGATGGCGATGACGTCATCCTTCAGCTCCGAAAGATTGACGTTGAGATTCCGCCGGACCGACAAGCTATCGCGCAATAGTTGCTTCGACATTTAGAACTGTAACCCCGCTTCCCGCGCCGCATCCGCGAGCGCCTTAACTCGGCCGTGATACTTGTATCCGCCGCGGTCGAACACGACTTTGGTGACGCCCGCCGCTTTGGCACGATCGGCAACGATCTTGCCGACAGCCTTCGCGGAGGCGATGTTGCCGCCACCCTTCAATCCCTTTTTGGTTTCCTTGTCGACCGAGCTGGCCGAGATGAGCGTGCGGCCGCTGCGATCGTCAATCACCTGCGCGTAGATGTGCCCGACGGAACGATAGACGTTCAGGCGGGGACGTTCCGGCGTGCCGACCACGCGGGTGCGCACGCGCAAATGCACGCGGCGGCGCTGCTGATCCTTGGACAACTTGCGAACTGGTACCGAAGCCACGTTGTTTCTCCCTTAGAGTTTTCAGTTATCAGTCATTAGTTCCAGGTAAGGCATTTTGGAGCCATTACGCAAAACTCAATGCCAATCTGACTTCTGAAAACTTACAACTTAAAACTAACCACTTAAAACTTGTCCTACGCCGCGCCGGCCTTGGCGCCGGCCTTGCCCGCCTTCTTCTTCAGGCGCTCGCCGGTGATACGGATGCCCTTCTGCTTGTACGGGTCGGGCGGACGGAGCGAACGGAGGTCCGCCGCCACCTGGCCGACTTGCGCTTTATCCGCGCCGCTGACCACCATGTGCGTCTGCTTCTCGACGGTAATCTGAATCCCCTCGGGAATCGGAAACTCGATCGGGTGCGATTTGCCGAGCGCGAACGAAACGTGTTTGCCCTTGAGCTCTGCGCGGTAGCCGACACCGACGATGTCGAGCTCTTTCTTGAAGCCCAGGGTCACGCCATGGACGGCGTTGGCGAGCAACGCCCGAGCCAGGCCGTGCAGCGCGCGATGCTCTTCGTTGTCGCGAAGCGCGTTCAGCACGCCGTCTTTCTGCTCGAGCTTGATCTGCGCCGGAACCAGCACGCTGAGCTTGCCCTTGGGGCCCTGCACTTCCACCTTGCCGCCGCTGACGGGACTGATCTTTACGCCGGCGGGAACTGGAATCGGTTTGCGACCAATACGTGACATTGTTTCCTTATCCTTGTCTCAAAACTTTCGTGCTACCAGACTTCGCAAAGAATTTCGCCGCCGACGTTGGACTTGCGCGCCGAGCGGCCGGTCATCACGCCTTTCGGCGTGGTGAGAATGTTGATGCCGAGCCCGCCAACCACCGGTTTAACGTCGCGAGAGCCGAGATAATTGCGCTGCCCGGGCCGCGAGATGCGCTTCATGCCGGTGATCACGCTGCGGCGGTCCGGGGTGTACTTCAGGAAGATGCGCAGGGTCTTGCGGGACTTGTTCTCCTCCACCATTTTATAGGTGGAGATGTAGCCCTCTTCCTTCAGGATGCGGGCGATCTCGGTCTTCAGCTTCGAGACCGGAACGTCCACGCGCTGGTGCTTCGCGGCAGCCGCGTTGCGGATGCGCGTCAAGAAATCGGCGATGGGATCCGTTTGCATAGTGTTCTTCTCTCGCTCCTACCAGCTGGCTTTCACGACGCCGGGAATTTCTCCCTTAAGCGCCATGCCGCGGAAACAGATGCGGCACATCTGAAACTTGCGGATATATCCGCGGGCGCGGCCGCAGACGCGGCAGCGGTTGCGCACGCGAACCTTGAACTTGGGCTTCTTCAGCGTTTTGGCGATCTTCGCGGTGCGTGCCATTTATTGTGCTACTCCTTTTTCGCGCAACGGGAAGCCCAGCCCCTTCAGCAGCTCGCGGCCTTCCTCGTCGTTCTTTGCCGTGGTCGTCAGGGTCACGTTCATGCCCTTGATCTTGTCCACGCGGGTGTAATCGATTTCCGGGAACACCAACTGGTCCTTGAGGCCCAGAGTGTAGTTGCCGCGGCCATCGAAAGCGTTGGAGGGCAGCCCTCGGAAGTCGCGCACGCGGGGCAGCACTACGTTACACAGCCGGTCGAGAAATTCGTACATCTTCTCGCCGCGCAGCGTGACGGCGCAGCCGATCGGCATGCCCTTGCGAATCTTGAAATTCGCGATGGACTTCTTCGCCTTGGTGATGACCGGCTTCTGGCCGGTGATCTGCCCGAGTTCGATGGCGGCGGTGTCCAGCAGCTTGGCGTTCTGGCTGGCTTCGCCGAGGCCGATGTTCAGGGTGATTTTCTGAATCTTCGGCACGGCCATCATGTTCTTCCAGCCAAAGCGCTTCATCAGCGCCGGCACCGTTTCCTTCCTGTACTTCTCATGCATTCGACTCATCATCTGCGTTTCATTCCTTCCAAACTTTTTTCAGCCGTAAGTTCTCAGTTCTAAGTTTTCAGTTAATTCCGCCTTACTTAAAACTTATTACTTACAACTTAAAACTCTCCTGCTCCCGGCAGGCTAAAGCCCGCCGCTACTTGTCGAGCGTGGTGCCGCAGCGCTTGCAAGCGCGCACGCGGGACCCATCGGCCAGCGTGTTATGGCCGATGCGAGTGTGCTTTCCGCAATTGCCGCAAACCACCTGGACGTTCGAAGCGTGCATCGGGCCTTCTTTTTCGACGATGCCGCCCTTGATGTTTTTCGCCGGGTTCGGCCGGGTATGCCGCTTAATGATGTTGGCATGCTCGACGATGATGGTGTTCTTCTTCGGATTGATCGAGAGCACGCGGCCGCTCTTGCCGGCGTCGCGCCCGCTCAATACGCGGACGTTGTCGCCCTTGCGAATGCTGATGGTGTACCGCTTTAGCCGTTCGTGTACGCCTGCCATGACTTACCAGACCTCCGGTGCGAGTGAAACAATCTTGGTGAACTTTTTGTCGCGCAGTTCGCGGGCAACCGGCCCGAAGACGCGCGTGCCCACGGGCTCGCCGGCATCGTCGATGAGCACCGCGGCGTTGTCGTCAAAGCGGATGTAGGTGCCGTCCTTGCGGCGCGCTTCCTTGCGCATCCTGACGATGACGCACTTCACCACTTTGCCTTCCTTGATCTGGCTTTCCGGCGTCGCTTCCTTCACGGAAGCGGTGACGATATCCCCGAGACCCGCTTTCAAGCCGGCATCGCCCCCGATGGGCATGATGCACATCAGCTTGCGCGCGCCGGAATTGTCGGCAACCGTCAGCCAGGTTCGCATCTGAATCATAATTCGGCTCCCCTATCCTTGCTTCTTGGCCGACGCGGTCGGCGTCAGCACTTCTTTCAAGCGCCAGCGCTTGAGGCGCGAAAGCGGCCGGGAGGACACGATGCGGACGGTGTCGCCCTGCTTGGCTTCGCGCTTTTCGTCGTGCGCGTAGAATTTCTTGGAGATGCGGATGACGCGGCGGTACTTCGGATGCTGCATGAGCCGCTGCACCTCGACCACAATGGTCTTTTCCATCTTGGCGCTGGTGACCTTGCCGACCAGTTCGGTTTTATTGCCACGCGAGGTGTTTGCCGCGGTGGCTTCGTGTGTTTCCGTTGTCATTACGCCTTCCCTGCCTTCGCCGACGCGCTTCCGCCGGTCAATTCCTGTGCGCGCAGCAGCGTCTTCACGCGCGCTAAATCCTTCTTGGCTTCGCGGAGCCGCTTGAGCGCCTCGGCCTGCCCGGTGCTCAGCTGAAACCGCAGGCGGAAAATCTGCTCCGCCAGATCCTTCTCGCGCGCCTGCAATTCCGTTGCGCCGTCTTCGCGGAACTTTTCAATACGCCGCGCCATACTCAGAGTCCTCCTGTGCGGGAGACGAATTTCGTGGGGATGGGAAGCTTGTGCGACGCGAGTCCCAACGCTTCGCGCGCCGTTGTTTCGTCAACGCCCGCCATTTCAAACATGATGCGCCCCGGCTTCACCACCGCCACCCACTTTTCCGGCGCGCCTTTGCCCTTGCCCATGCGGGTTTCCGCCGGCTTCTTGGTGTACGGCTTATCCGGAAAAATGCGGATCCACAGCTTGCCGCCGCGCTTGATGTAGCGGGTGATGGCCACGCGCGACGCCTCAATCTGGCGGTCGGTGATCCAGGCATTTTCCATGGCCTTCAGGCCGTATTCGCCAAACGCCAGGCTGCCGCCGCGCCACGCCTTGCCCTTGCGCCGGCCGCGCTGCTGTTTCCTGTACTTGACCTTCTTCGGCATCAACATCGGTGTCTTCTCGCTTCCGTGAACCCTAAAGTTATAAGTTCAAAGTTTTAAGTTCTTAGTAAAACTCCGAAACTTAATACTTAGAACTGAATACTAAAAACTCCCCTACGCGACGGCGGCTGCCGCTGGCTTGTCGTCCGTGCGGGTTGCGCGCTTCGGAACGTTTTCGCCCTGATAGATCCAGCACTTCACACCAATCACGCCGTAAGTCGTTTGCGCTTCCGCGGTGCCGTAATCGATGTCCGCACGCAGCGTCTGCAGCGGCAAACGCCCCTGCAGGTACCACTCTTTGCGGGCGATTTCCGCGCCGTTCAAGCGGCCCGCCACGCGCACCTTGATGCCCTTGCAGCCGAAACGCAGCGCGGAGTCCACCGCCTTGCGCATCGCGCGGCGGAAGGCCACGCGCTTTTCCAGCTGCAACGCAATCGATTCCGCCACCAACGTGGCGTCGAGTTCCGGGCGGTGCACTTCCACGATGTCGATGTGCACTTCGCGCTTGGTGCGCTTCGAAACTTCCTGCTTGAGCTTGTCGATTTCCGCGCCCTTGCGGCCGATGATGATGCCCGGGCGGGCGGTGGAGATGCGCACGACGAGCTTGTTGGCGGCGCGCTCGATGTCAATCGAGCTGACGCCGGCGCTCTTCAGGCGCTCCTTCAGTTCCTTGCGGAGTTTCACGTCTTCGTGGAGCAGATCCGCGTATTCGCGGTCGGCATACCAGCGCGACTTCCAAGGCTTGTTGTAGCCGAGGCGAAATCCGTACGGGTGCGTTTTTTGTCCCATTACTTCTTCCCCTTCTTCTTGGCGGGAGCCTGCTTCCCGGTCAATGCCTTGCGGACACGGCGCGCGGTTCCCTTGACGCCCTTCTGCGATTCGGCTTCGGCGATATTGGCGGCGACGCGTTCGGCGGCGGCGACATGGTGCTCGGCCACGCCGACAAAGATGTGCGCAGTGCGCTTCTGGTAGCGGAACGCGCGGCCCATCGGCGCGGGGCGCAGCCGCTTCCAGCGCGAGCCTTCGTTGACGTAGGCCTTGCTGACGAAGAGCTGGTCGACGTCGAGCGGCGAACCGGAATCGTCGGCCTTGCGCTCGGCGTTGGCGATGGCGCTGCGCAGCACTTTTTCAATGTGCTTCGCGGCGCGCTTCGGCGTGTAGCGCAGCGATTGCAGCGCGTCCTGGGCTTTCTGCCCGCGGATCAAATCGATCACCAGGCGCGCTTTTTGCGGCGACATCCGCACGTGCCTTGCAAGCGCGTGGGCTTCAATCGTGCCGGGAGTGCTGGTCTGTAGTTCAGCCATAAATTATGCCTTCGGCGCCGCGGATCCTGCTGCCGGCGCGCCGCCTCCTGCGGGAGCCGCGCCGGCGGCCTTCTCGAGCGCCGCTTTGACGGCATGGCCCTTGAAGGTGCGCGTTGGCGCGAACTCGCCGAGTTTGTGCCCGATCATCTGCTCGGTCACATACACGGGAATAAATTTTCTGCCGTTGTGCACGGCGATGGTGTGACCGATCATGTCCGGCACGATCGTCGAGCGCCGCGACCAGGTCTTCACCACTTTCTTTTCGTTGCGCGTGTTCAGTGCTTCCACTTTGTCGCGCAAGTGGCCATCCACAAACGGCCCTTTTTTCGTTGAGCGTGCCATCGCTTCCTTATTCCTCCACGCGGCGCAAACGCCCCCACTGGGCGTGCCGCATCTTCTTAAAGCCGCGCACCGGACCGGGAACACGGTGCGACTTCGGACAGAACGGGCAAACAAAACGCGTGCCCAGAGCATTGGGTGTCCGATCCACAATCACCGCCCAGCCGGCCTTGCACAGCTTGTACAGCACCGGCTCGAGAGGTACGACTACTTTCACCGCGGGCTTGGCGGCTGCTTTCGCCGCCAGTCGTTTTACCGCTCGCTTCACAGGCCGTGCCCTGCGCCCTGCTCCGCGTGTCGAACGTGTACGTGTCGCTCGCATTTTTCCGCTCTCCCCAGCCGACCCTGCCAGCGCCAGCCGGGAACTGCGTTTGCCGTCTTGCTTACCTTGGGCGCTCTCGTTCAGGATTGCGCCCCGTCTTTACAGTCGTCCGTTATGAGTTTTAAGTTTTTAGTAAGACTTCCGAAACTTAGAACTCACAACTTAGAACTACAAACTCTCTTACTTCCGGCGCTGCACGATCATGCGATCGGTGCGCTTGTTGCCGCGCGTCTTCTTGCCGAGCGTCGGGAAAGCCCACGGCGTCTGCGGGTGATTGCCCTTGACCTTGCCTTCACCGCCGCCGTGCGGGTGATCCACGGGGTTCATGGCGACGCCGCGAACCGTGGGACGTATGCCCTTCCAGCGCGTGCGGCCGGCCTTGCCGTACGTCTGGTTTTCGTGATCCACATTGCCGACCTGCCCCACCGTGGCGCGGCAATCGATCGAAAACTTGCGAACTTCGCCGGAAGGCATCTTGACCAGAGCGAGGTCGCCTTCCTTGCTAAGAAGCTGGGCCGAAGCGCCGGCGGTGCGAACCGCCTGACCGCCGCGCCCGGGATAGAGTTCCAGATTGTGCACCATCGTGCCGGGAGGAATGTTGCGGATCTTCAGGGAATTTCCCGGAAGGATGTCCGCGGCTTCGCCGGTCGAAACGGTGGCGCCGACTGCAAGACCCACCGGGTGCAGGATGTAGCGCTTTTCGCCGTCCGCGTAGTGCAGCAGGGCGATGTTGGCGCTGCGGTTCGGGTCGTATTCGATCGAGGCGACCTTGGCGGGCACGCCGTCCTTATCGCGCCGGAAATCGACCACGCGATACTGCTTCTTGTGGCCGCCGCCGCGATGCCAGATGACGACTTCGCCCTGGTTGTTGCGTCCGCCGGAGCGCTTTTTCGGCTCGAGCAAATTTTTCTCCGGCGTGTCTTTGGTGATGTGGCTCTTGTCGAGCACGGTCATAAACCGCCGCGACGCCGTATATGGATTAAAGCTCTTGAGTCCCATCTCTGCCTCTACCTTCTAAATCTCCCGCCAACCAGGCGGCCTGTTTCGTAAAAAGTGTTTCGTAAAATCCGTTGCTTACAAATTCTCCGCGTACTCGATCATCTTTTCGCCTTCGGCGAGCTTTACGTAGGCCTTCTTCCAGTCCCGCCGGTAGCCTTCGTTCTGGCCGCGGCGGCGCATCTTCCCGTGGAAGTTGGCGGTACGGACGTCGTCGACCTTCACCTTGAAGATCTGCTGCACCGCTTCCTTGATCTCGGTCTTCGTCGCGGCGGCGGAAACTTCGAACACCACGGTGTGCTGGGTCTCCTTCACACCGAGTCCCTTTTCGGTGATGATCGGACGCCGGATAATCTGATAGTGGGGGGCTGCCATGGCTTATTCCTTCCCCTTCTTGGCCGCCGGTTTTTTTGCTGCTGCCGGCTTTTTTGCCGCGGGCTTCGCGGCCGCTTTCGGTGCTGCTTCCTTTTTGGGAGCGGGCGCCGGGGCAATCGATTCGACGTGCGGCGCTTCGGCGGAGGCATGCTCCGGATCGAGCGTGCGGATCAATCGAGCCGCCGCATCCTTCGAAACCACCACGCGGTCGTGGCGCAAAATGTCATACGGCTGGAGAACATTACTGGCCGAGAGCTTCACGCCTTCCATGTTGCGGCTGGCGAGTTCCAGATTCCTGTTGTCGCCGTAAGCCACGAGCAAGGCGGTCTTTTCGGCGTTGAGCTTGTCGAGCGCGCTGCGCAGCGTCTTGGTCTTGTGCGTGTTGAGCGACCAGGCGTCGACGATGGTCAACTTCTCTTCCGCGAGCTTCGCGGAGAGCGCCGAACGCAGTGCGCCCAGCAGCATCTTTTTCGGCAGCGCGTATTCATAAGAGCGGGGGCGCGGCCCGTGCACCGTGCCTCCATGGCGCCAGAGCGGCGAACGGATCGAGCCGATCCGCGCGCGTCCGGTGCCCTTTTGCTTCCAGAGCTTGCGGCCCGCGCCGCTGACTTCGCTCTTTTCCTTGACCTTGTGGGTGCCGCGGCGCAGCCCGTTGAGATACCAACGGGAGGCTTCGTGCAGCAGGTGGCGGTTCACCTCGGCCCCAAAGACCGAGTCCGCCAATTCCACCTGGCCCACTTTCTTGCCTTCCAGATTGACTACGTCTACGACTGGCATGTTTTTCTCTCGTCCTTACGTCTAAGCTCGGTGCGAAAAGTAATCAGTTTTCAGTAACCAGTTATCAGTAAAATCCAATCCACGTCGCCTTACTTAAAACTTACAACCACAAACTTAGAACTCTCTCCTACTTTGCTGCCTTCTTCGCCTTCTTGGCTTTGCGGATGAAGATGTACAACCCGCTGGGCCCCGGCACCGAGCCGCGAACCAGCAGCAGGTTCTCGTCGGTGTCCACCTTGATCACTTTCAAATTCTTCGCGGTCACCTGCGCGTTGCCCATGTGACCGGGAAAATGCTGGTTCTTCCACACGCGCGACGGGAACGAACTGCCGCCGATGCCGCCCGGCGCGCGATGGAACATCGAACCGTGTGTCGCGTCGCCGCCGGCATAGTGCCAGCGCTTCACGCCGCCCGCAAAGCCTTTGCCCTTGCTGACGCCGGTGACGTCCACCAGTTCGCCGGCCTTGAAGCTTTCCACCAGCACGCGATCGCCGACTTTCGTTTCGTCCTTCGATTCCGCGATGCGAACTTCCTTCATCACCTTCAGCGGAGCCACGTTGGCCTTCTTGAAGTGGCCGGTCATCGCCTTGTTGACGCGCTGCGGCTTGACGAATTCGACCAGGCCCAATTGCGCGGCGTCGTAGCCGTCTTTTTCCTTCGTGCGGCGCTGCACCACGACGCAAGGACCCGCCTGAAGCACGGTGCAACCCACCAGGTTGCCGTCTTCGGCGAAGATCTGCGTCATGCCCAGTTTGATTCCGATAATTCCGTCGACTGCCATGTTCTCTCTCTCTTGGCAGCTTGTCCGCCGCGGCGGATATTGGCTGCGTATTTCTGAATTTCTTGCCCTTCTTTACGGGATAACAGATATCAGCGATCAGTAATCAGGAACCAAAGCTTGCCATCGACCGAGTCTTGCTTCCTGCTATCTGTTATCTGCTCGCTGCTATCCCTCAACTCCTACTTCCCCGCATGCCCGAAGGCCTTGATTTCCACGTCCACGCCCGGGGGAAGATCGAGCTTCATGAGTGCGTCCACCGTGTCCGGCGTGGGTTCCAGAATGTCGATCAGGCGCTTGTGCGTGCGCATTTCAAACTGCTCGCGGGACTTTTTGTCCACGTGGGGCGAGCGCAGCACGGTCCAGCGGTTGATGGTCGTGGGCAGGGGAATCGGACCGGCAACATCGGCGCCGGTGCGCTTCGCGGTTTCCACGATTTCACGCGTGGACTGGTCCAGAATGCGGTGGTCGTAGGCCTTGAGCCGGATGCGAATTTTGTCACCTTGTCTCATGGCTTATTCCACAATCTCCGTGACGGCGCCGGCGCCGACGGTGTGGCCGCCTTCGCGAATCGCGAAGCGCAAGCCCTTCTCGAGCGCCACCGGCGTGATCAGCGTTACTTCGCAGCTCACGTTGTCGCCCGGCATCACCATTTCCACTCCGGCTGGCAGTTTCATGTCGCCGGTCACGTCCGTGGTACGGAAATAAAACTGCGGACGATACCCGGAGAAAAACGGCGTGTGCCGCCCGCCCTCTTCCTTCGTCAACACATACGCTTCCGCCTTGAACTTCGTGTGCGGTGTGATCGAGCCTGGCTTGCAGATTACCTGCCCGCGCTCCACGTCTTCTTTTTCCGTGCCGCGCAACAGCAACCCAACGTTGTCGCCAGCCAAGCCCTCATCCAGCAGCTTCTTGAACATTTCGATGCCGGTGACAACCTTCTTCTGCGTCTCGCGGAAGCCCACGATTTCGACTTCTTCGCTGACCTTTACCTTGCCGCGCTCGACGCGCCCGGTCACGACCGTGCCGCGGCCGGAAATCGAGAAAATGTCTTCGATCGGCATCGCGAACGGTTTATCCACATCGCGCACCGGCAGAGGAATGTTCGCGTCCACCGCCGCCATCAGCTCATCGATTTTCTTTTCCCATGCGGCATCGCCGTTCAGCGCTTGCAGCGCCGAACCGCGAATCACGGCAATCGTGTCGCCGGGGAATTGGTAGCTCTTCAGCAACTCGCGAACTTCAAGTTCCACGAGTTCGAGCAGTTCCGCGTCTTCCACCATGTCGCACTTGTTCAGGAACACGACGATCGCCGGCACACCCACCTGGCGAGCCAGAAGAATGTGCTCGCGGGTCTGCGGCATCGGGCCGTCGGTCGCTGCAACAACCAGAATCGCGCCGTCCATCTGCGCCGCGCCGGTGATCATGTTCTTGATGTAGTCGGCGTGGCCCGGGCAATCCATGTGCGCGTAGTGCCGGTTCGGGGTTTCGTACTCCACGTGCGAAACCGCGATCGTGATCCCGCGCTCGCGCTCTTCCGGCGCGTTGTCGATCGTGTCGAACGCCCGGAACGCCACCTTCGGGTTGTGCTTCGACAGCACCTTGGTGATCGCCGCCGTCAACGTCGTCTTGCCATGATCGATGTGCCCGATCGTCCCGATGTTCACGTGCGGCTTGGTCCGCTCAAATTTCTCTTTCGCCATTGCTTCCTCTGCTCCTCAAGAATCGAAATCGTTCTGAATCCAAAAATCGTTTACTTCTCTCCGCGATGCTTCTTGATGACCTCTTCCGCAAGCGCCGTCGGCAATTCCGCGTAGTGCGAAAAATGCATGGTGAACGTGGCGCGGCCCTGGGTGCGGCTGCGAAGATCCGTGGCATAACCGAACATCTGCGCAAGGGGAACCTCGACGCGGATGACGTTGCTGCCTGCGCGGCTCTCGGTGCCCTGGATGGCGGAACGCCGCGCATTCAGGTCGCCAAAAACGGGCGGCATGTATTCCTCGGGAACCACGACTTCCACCTTCATGATGGGTTCGAGCAGAACCGCTTTCGCGCGCGCGCAGGCTTCCTTGAATGCCATGGAGCCCGCGATTTTAAACGCCATTTCGTTCGAGTCCACGTCGTGATAGCTGCCGTCAACGAGCACCACGGCGACATCCACCATCGTGAAGCCCGCCAGAATACCGTTGTCGAGTGCTTCGCGGATGCCGGCTTCGATCGGAGGAATGAATTCCCGCGGAATCGATCCGCCGATAATTTTGTCGATGAAGAGGAACCGGTGTTCCTTGTCGAACTTCCACTTGCCGGGTGTGCCGCCGGTGATGGACTTCGCCAGCTCGTCGATATCGTCGGTCGAAAGCTCCTTCATGTTTTCATGATCGGAGCTGGGCATCGGGTGCAATTCGATTTTGCAGTGGCCGTACTGCCCCTTACCGCCGGTCTGCTTGATGTACTTGCCTTCGGCGAGCGCCTTCTTGCGAACCGTTTCGCGATAGGCGACTTGCGGGCGGCCGACGTTGGCCTGCACGTTGTATTCGCGCAGCATGCGGTCGACGATGATTTCCAGATGCAGCTCGCCCATGCCGGAGATCAGGGTTTGCCCGGTATCGGGCTCGGTGGAAACACGGAACGTGGGATCTTCCTGCGCCAGACGCTGCATGGCGACACCCAGTTTGTCCTGGTCCGCTTTCGTTTTCGGTTCGATGGCGACGGAAATAACCGGAGTCGGGAAATCGATTGACTCGAGGATAATCTGCTTGTTTTCGTCGCAGAGCGTGTCGCCGGTGTTGACGCTCTTCAATCCGACGCAGGCGCAGATATCGCCGGCGTAGATTTCGTCGATCTCTTCGCGCTTGTTGGCATGCATCTGCAACAGGCGGCTGATGCGCTCGCGGGTGCCCTTAGCGGCATTCATCACGTAGCTGCCGGACTTCAGAACGCCGGAGTAGACGCGAATGTAAGTGACGTGGCCGACGAATGGGTCGGACATGATCTTGAAGGCCAGCGCGGCGAAGGGCTGATCGTCGGCGGCGCGGCGGAGTTCGGTTTCGTCGTTGTCGGGATTCGTGCCTTCCACAGGCGGAACATCCACGGGAGAAGGCAAGTAATCAACGACCGCGTCGAGCAACGGCTGAATTCCCTTGTTCTTGAAAGCGGAGCCCGCAAGCACCGGCACAATTTTCAACGCCAGGGTGGATTTGCGGACGGAATGGCGCATTTCGTCGACGGTAAGCGCGACACCATTCAGGTATTTGTCGAGCAGGGTGTCGTCATGCTCGGCGATGTATTCCACCATTTTGTTGCGATGTTCGTCGTAGAAAGCCTTGTCGATGGCCGAACCCTTGAGGGCAGCGGCAATGTCGGGACGCGAATCCACGAACGCTTTGTCCCAGAGCTTATCAACTTCGAAGATTTCGAATTTTGCGCCGAGGGTTTCCTCGAGCCAAACGATCACTTTCTGTTCGATGAAATCGATGACGCCGATGAAATTGTCTTCGCGACCGAGCGGAAATTGCAGGGGCACGGGATGCGCGCCAAGGCGCTTGCGGATAGTGCGAATAACGTGGTCGAAGTCCGCGCCCATGCGATCCATCTTGTTGACGAAACAGATGCGGGGCACACGATACTTGTCGGCCTGGCGCCACACGGTTTCCGATTGCGGTTGCACGCCGGCGACGGAGTCGAATACGCAGACCGCGCCGTCGAGGACGCGCAAGGAGCGCTCGACCTCCACGGTGAAATCCACGTGGCCGGGCGTGTCAATAATGTTGACGCGATATTTCTTGTCAAAACGGGTCCAGCTGGCGGTGGTGGCGGCGCTGGTGATGGTGATGCCGCGCTCGCGCTCCTGCTCCATCCAGTCCATGGTGGCCGTGCCTTCATCCACCGAACCGATTTTGTAAGTGACACCGGTGTAGAACAGGATGCGCTCGGTCGACGTGGTCTTTCCTGCGTCGATGTGCGCCATGATCCCGATGTTGCGGGTGTCTTCGAGTTTAAATGCGCGAGTCATAGTTCCTTGAACGGCCCTTTTCTCCCCTGCTTTTGTTGCGACTTCACTCACGAGCTTCACCAATCTTTTTTCTTACTCTTCTTACCGACCTAAAGGTCGGCCACTACAAAACCTTCATGGGCTTACCAGCGATAGTGGGCGAACGCCTTGTTGGCTTCGGCCATGCGGTGTACGTCTTCCTTCTTCTTGATCGCGCCGCCGCGGGAGTTCGCCGCGTCGATCAGTTCATCGGCCAGCTTCTCCACCATCGTCTTGCCGGCGCGCTCGCGCGAATACTGCAGCAGCCAGCGAATCGCCAACGATTGCCGGCGGAAGGGATTCACTTCCACGGGCACCTGATAGTTGGCGCCGCCGACGCGCCGGGTCTTCACCTCGACGAGCGGCTTCAGGTTCTCGATGGCCTTCTTGAAAATCTTCAGTGCATCGTCGTTGGTCTTCTTGGCGATCTGGTCCATCGCGCCGTAAAACACGCGCTGCGCCGTGCTCTTCTTGCCTTCCCACATCATCGAGCAGATGAACTTCTCAACGATCGTTTCGTTGTACACCGGGTCGGTCGCTTGCGCGCGCCGGCTGATTATTCCTTTGCGAGGCATTTCGTTTCATGCTCCTAAAAAGTTCTTAGTTCGTAGTTTTAAGTTCCAAGCAACCCGCTCTCGCATTCCAACCTACAAGCCGAATGTTCCGAGCCTTTTACTTATTACTTAAAACTTAAAACTGATCACGGCCTTACTTCGCTGCAGCGCCGGCCTTCGGGCGCTTGGCGCCGTACTTCGAGCGGCCCTGCTTGCGATTTTCCACGCCGGCGGCGTCCAGGGTGCCGCGCACAATGTGATAGCGAACACCCGGCAGATCCTTCACACGGCCGCCGCGCACCAGCACGATCGAGTGCTCCTGCAGGTTGTGGCCAACACCGGGGATATACGTAGTGACTTCAATCGCATTGGTCAGGCGCACGCGGGCAACCTTGCGCAGCGCGGAGTTCGGCTTCTTCGGCGTCTGGGTGTAAACGCGGATGCATACGCCGCGCTTTTCCGGGCAGCCCATCAGCGCAGGCGACTTGGTCTTGGTGATGATTCCTTCTCTTCCCATCCGGACAAGTTGCGAAAACGTCGGCACAGTCGTTCCTCTTTTCAGAAGTACTAAGTTCTCAGTTATAAGTTTTAAGCTTCGACCGCTTCACTGATTACTTAAAACTTACGACTGACAACTTTTTCCGCGCGCGCAGACAAATTGCACTCACTCTCGCCATGCGCGCTGCCTGAAACGCGAGAGCACACAAACAGGCTCAAAGGTGTACTGCGAATCCGGAGAGACCAGCAAGAAACTCCGCACGCACTCCAAGAGGGAGAACTACGCTCCTGGTTTCGAATCGGAGAGGCTCACTCGGCTTTTCGGGGCTGGCGCCCCATTCCGGCCGCTCTTCTGTCCCATTCCATCGTTCTTGTTCCGGGACCGAAGAATTCCCATCAAACCAACCACCCTGCACTTACCCTGAACCGGTGGCTGCTACTGCTCGGGGAAAATACCCCTGAACAAACATAAAGTATAGAGAAGCATGAACCTTCTGTCAAACCTCTTTAGCCACAAGGCGGTGGAAAAAATTGTGGAAAAGTGGTGAATGGCACGGGGCTTGCCTTCGACTAAGGCCTAGTACTCCCCAAATCCCACGTAGCCAAGCAGTTAGATGCAGGCAGGTGATGCAAAGGTAAATTCTCGCCCCTGCTTATTTAAGTGATTATAAATAGGCACTTTACTGCCTATTGCGGGCTCTGGCCCAGATCACCGAACGTCCAGAGGCCTATGGCCTTGAGCATGTCATACTGGCCCGTTTCGCGCAAAACCCGCGCGGTCTTTTCCGCAGGCCAGGGTGAGGCAAATCGCTCCTGCCGATCAGCGATCCAATAGCCTGCGAGGGCCATGACGGTCGCGTCCTGCGCGAGGACGTCGGGCTTTACCGCCTCGAGAGCATCGGCGGCGGAATGGTGGGTGTATTTATATTCCGGCGAATCCTGATCGAGATTGATGCCGGGGAGTCCGGCGAGAATGAAAGGTGCGGTGTCGGTTTCTAGTTCGATCTTGTCGGAGACTTTGATGTCGCGAATGTCGCGCAGCGAGTCGGCGAATGGCTCAAAGGAATTAATTAGATCGCCTCGGCCGCCGAGCTGAAACTCGCGAACGGGGCCCTGTCCGTTGTCGAGGATCACCGCCGCCAGGTGATTCTTGATTTCGGAGGCGTGCTGCTTCACGTAGGCGAGCGAGCCGAGCAGGCCCTCTTCTTCACCGGTGAAAAGCACGAACCGGAGCGTGCGGCGCGGGCGAACACCACTCTTGATGATCGCATCGGCGGCGGCGAGAGCGGCAGCAACTCCCATACCGTTGTCGGTTGCACCTTCGCTGAGATCCCAGGAGTCGAGGTGGCCGCCAATCACAACCACCTCTTCAGGATGCTCGCGTCCCACGATTTCGCCCACAACGTTTGCGCTCTCGACCGGGCCGTCGGTGAACTTGTTCTGAATGTTGACGTGAACGCGAACGGTTTTTCCGGCGAGCAGGTAACGTTCGATCTGGCCCTGGTCTTCGCGGGGGAGTTCGCCGAAAGGAATGGCGAAGTCTGCGGCAAAGCCGAGGATGCCAGTGTGAGCCAGGCCCAGACCTTCGGGCCGGAAGCCGTAGTCGCCGGTAAGGACAGCGAGCGCACCTGCGCTCTGGGCGGCTCGCAGGAATTCGCCGATTTGGCCAAAGATCATACCAATGCTCCCCTTCGGTGTGCCCTGCGCCCACAGGAAGACAATCTTGCCGCGATAGGATTTGGCGTTCTTGATGGCGTTTTCCAAGTCGAAGACATTGGCAGTGGCGAGATCGGAGTCCACCCCGCCGGCGGGAGTGGAACCGGTCCAGCCCATGGCGGCGACCGTGAGCTTCCGGGCAGTTGGCGTGAGGATGGAGGCTTCGGCAGTGCCCCGCGTCCAGCCCTTCCAGACGGAGTATTTTTCGGCGCGGACATTCTCGAGCCCGATGGACTTCATTTTCGCGAGGCTCCAGTCGATGCCCTTCTGGCCCTGCGGAGAGCCGGTGAGGCGAGCGCCGATGTCGTCGCTGAGTTCGGTGAGGTATTCGAAGGCGTGGGAGTCCATCGCGCCATTCCCGGCGATTTTGACGAGGCTGGATTTCGTGGACTCGGCTTCAGCAGTTTTTGGCGTGGAAAGTTCTCGGGCGAGTGTGCCACTCACCATCACCAGCATCACTGCCAGGGCCAGCAATCGATTCTTCATTCGTGCGCTCTCCGGGGATTTTATGTATGCACAAACTTCCACTCTAACATGCTCTTAGACGCGCAATTTCCCGGAGTGACGCTCAGACTCTGCCTTTGTAGTGGCCGGTCTTTAGACCGGTCCATCCGAGATCACCGCGCTTTTGTATCGGCCCCGACCCGGTCGGGGGCGTCTTTAGTGCTTGGCTCGAAACGCGGAGAGAGACACCGCTTTACGCTCCCCGAAGGGACTCTTAAACTTTCAACGTGCGTTCCCACTTTCAATTCCTGTGGAAATATTCTTTCGTGTGCTTGTTTTTGTGTGCTGCCGCCCTGGCGCAAGAGCCGGCGGCGAAACCTGCAGACTCGGCTCCGCCGAGCGAGAAAGCTGCTGCAACGAAGAGCGAAGAAAAGCCGGCACTTCCCTTTCAGATTCAGCTGCTTGAGACACATGTTCGTTTTGAAGCAAACGGAGATTCTCGGAAGGAAGTACACACGATCGTCAAGATTAACGATCTGGCGGGAGCGCGGCAGTTTTCGCGCCTGGGATTTGATTACAATCGCGCGTTTCAGCAGGTGGAGATTCCGCTGGTGAAAATCATCCACGCCAACGGCGGCACCAGCGAGATTCTTCCGAGCGCTATCACGGATGCGCCGAATCCGGCGGTGCAGGATTTTCCTGCGTATCACGACGTGCGTGTGAAATCTGTGCGCATTCTCGGATTGCAAGAGGGTGACACGCTGGAGTATCGCGTGATCACAACGACGACGAAACATCCGCTAGCGCCGGATTTTTGGCTGGAGCATACGTTTGACCGAACCGGCCAAGTCTTGGAAGAGCACTATGAAATCGAACTACTTTCCGAGCGCCATCCCGAGATTCGCATCAATCCCGCAACGCCGCCGGCAACCGAAGAAAATGTTTCTTCTGGGGCAAATCCGCGCAAATTCTATCGTTGGGTTAGAACATTCAGGGTTACCAGTGGTGATAACGGCGCGGCCGAATCCTCGCCGGATTCACAGGCGACTCCTGATGTTTCGCTTTCCACGCTAGGATGGGAATTCTTGTCCGTCCGATTGGACGAGTTACTGCTTCCCGGATCGCAACCGTTGAGTGGGATGAAGACGCTTGCGGAGTCTACAAAAGAGGCAGGGCGGTTACCGGAAGTGGCCGCGGAGGTTCAAGAACAAGCAAATTCACTGACTAAAGAATCCAAAACCGACCTGGAACGTTTGAATGCCATTTATGGTTTTGTATCGGAGCAGATTAGGAGCGTGGACCTCCCACTGGGAGCTACGGGATTTGCGGTGCACCCGGCGGTCGAGGTACTCAAAGCGGGGTACGGGAACGCGGAAGACAAGTATGCGCTTTTTGCGGCTCTGGCGGCCGCCGTGAAACTTCCAACCAGAGCCGCGCTCACAGGCTTCTGCGACAAAAAAGCGTTGCCGATACCCACGAAATTCGGGCACCTCCTGATTTCCGTTCACGCTGCGGAAAAGGCTTTTTTGCTGGACCCGAGTTTGGAGGTTGCGCCATTCGGGATGATCCCACCTGTGCCGGACAAGTGCGCCTTCGTGCTGAATCGCGGATTTTTTGCAATGGATTCAATAGGGCATGAATGGATGGAAATTCCGCACACACTCCCCTTTCCCGCATTTCAGAGAGTGCACGTGGAAGCGAGCATCAGTGCTGAAGGGACACTTTCGGCGAAATTGAAGTATGTAACACGAGGGGAAAACGAGTTGGTGTTGCGGATGGCGTTTCACCAGACGCCGAAGGAGCGGTGGAAGGAAGTGGCGGGGTTGCTGGCGCTTTCGGATGGGTTTCGGGGGACGATTACGAATGTGACGGCTTCGGATCCGATGGCGACGAAGGATCCCTTCACCGTGGAGTATGAGATTACCCAGCCGAAGTTTGTGGATTGGTCGAAGAGGCCAGTGCGAATACCCGCGCTGCTGCCGCAGATTGCGCTGCCGGACGCGCCGGGAAAAACCGAAGGGAAAATTGAGCTAGGGACACCGCTGGATGTGCAGACAGGTTTGACGCTGAAGCTTCCCGAAGGAACTACCGTGCAGACGCCAGCGGCGACGTCCGTGGCGCGCGATTACGCGGCGTTTTCATCGAAGTACGACGGGCACTTAAACACGGTTAGCGTTTCGCGGCACATCAATTTTGTGAAGAGAGAGATTCCTGCGGAACGCGCTGCGGATTACAACGCGTTTTTGCGCGCTGTACAAAATGATCAAGCGCAAGTGATTGTCTTGTTGCCCCCGGAGACACAGCAAGAAAATCGAAAATAGAAAATGGAAATTAGAAAATAGTTCGGAAAATCGTTCCCTGGCTATTTTCGGGCAGCGGATTGAAGTTGCCTTTGCTTTGTTGCGCGGACGTATCCGTTGATGAGCTTGATGACAGAGATCGCTTCCAGGTCGAGTTTTTTGCATTGCTCGGGAGTGATGTATTCAGCATCCAGAGCCGTCGTCAGGTGATCACGAATCTCATACACAGAACCTCGGCTTTGCCGGCAGAACTGCATATTTTCCTGATAGGAGAACCGTCCGTAACCTTCCGCGAGGTTTGCAGTAACCGAAACTGCCGCCCGGCGCATCTGCGAGCCTAGCTCAAAGGTCTCTTGCTTCGGAAAACCACGGGACACCAGATAAACATTCTTCCGGAAGGCTCTGGCCGCCTGCCAAACAACTAAGTCTGTAAAGTCTCGAACTTCAGACTTTGACTCCATGCGCATGTCGCGAGGCGGCTCGACCATTTTCCATTTTCTAATTTCTATTTTCTAAAGTTCCATTACTTCGCGTTCTTTGGTGGCGGAAAGGTCTTCGATTTTCTTGGTTTCGGCATGGGAGAGCTTTTCGAGCTCGTCGAGCGAGCGCTTCTGTTCGTCCTGGCTGATCTTTTTATCCTTCTCAAGTTTGTCGATGGCTTCCTTGATGTCCCGGCGGATATTGCGGACCGCGGTGCGGTGATTTTCGAGCGTCTTGTGAATCTGCTTGACGAGTTCCTTGCGGCGTTCGCCGGTGGGTGAGGGGATCGGAATGCGCACGACCTTGCCGTCGTTTGTGGGATTCAAGCCGAGGTCGGAGCTGCGGATGGCCTTGTCGATCAGCGGCACGACGCTCGGATCCCAGGGCGTAATCATCAGCATGGAGGCGTCGGGCACGGTCAGGTTGCCGAGTTGGTTCACCGGCATCGGCGTGCCGTGATAATCCACGCGGACATTTTCCAGGATTGCCGCGTTGGCGCGGCCGGTGCGAACGCTAGTGAGTTCCTTGCGAAAATCGTCGACGGCCTTCTCCATGCGCGTTTTTGCCGCGGCGATGGCGTCCTTTGTAGTTGCGATTGTCGTCATTGTAGCGAGCCTCGATGGTTGCAGTTTGAATTCCCCGCCGGGCGGAGACTGTAATCAGTAATCAGTAAATCGTCTCGTGCATCGCACGGGCTTCCCAAATTCAGGAACATCTTGCTGCAGATTGCTTCGCGATTTCAACGGCCGAACAGCTGGGCACTCTTCCCTATGCCGGAGTGACCGTTGAGCCGACGCGCTCCCCAAGGACGGCGCGGCGGATATTGCCGGGCTGATTCATATTAAAGACCACGATGGGCATGCCGTTGTCCATGCACAACGAAATGGCGGTGGAGTCCATGACCTTCAGATTCTGGTGCAGGACTTCGCGATAGGTGATTTCCGCGAAAAATTTCGCCCCGCTGACTTTTTCGGGGTCAGCATCGTAGACACCATCCACGCGGGTGGCCTTGAGGATGACATCGGCCTTGATTTCCATGGCGCGCAGGGCGGCGGCAGTGTCGGTGGAGAAGTATGGATTGCCGGTGCCGGCGGCGAAGATCACGACGCGGCCTTTTTCGATGTGGCGGACGGCGCGACGGCGGATAAAAGGTTCGCAGACCTGGTGCATTTCTATGGCGCTCTGCACGCGGGTGTGGACAGAAAGTTTTTCGAGCGCGTCCTGCAATGCCAGGGCGTTCAGGACGGTGGCGAGCATACCCATGTAGTCGCCCGTGGCGCGGTCGATCTCAAAGCCTTTTTGCCTTGCGCCGCGAAAAATGTTTCCACCGCCGACCATGATGGCGATCTGCGTGCCAAGCTTGTGAACCTCTCGCAATTCCTTGGCGATGGCGTAAATGGTTTCGCCATGAATGCCGAATCCCTGCGGGCCTTGAAACGATTCGCCGGAGAGTTTCAGGAGGATCCGGTGATAGGCCGGGCGCTTCTTGCCGTTCTTCTTCAGGCCTTTCGGTTGCGATGCCATGTGTCTCCGTTTGCTGAAAATGAATCCTGCCGATTGTAACAAACATCGGGAGGTTGCGGATAATTTGGGTGATTAGGTGGAACGCGCAGAAGCGCCCGTCTTAGAAGGCGTCCGCTACAAAAGCAAAACGCCCCGGGGCCGGGGCGTTTTGCGGACGATAACTGTTGCCGCTGAAATACACGCTGGATGCTTGGTTAGGCCTGCTCGGGGGCTGGCGCAGCCTGCTGGTTGGGGACCTCGCCGACCTTGAAGCGGGCGAAGCGGCGAATAGCGATGTTCTCGCCGAGCTTGGCGATAGCCTGGGTGATTTTCTCGCCGATGGTCATCGTCTCGTCCTTAATGAAGTGCTGTTCGTAGAGGCAGCTCTCCTCGTAGAACTTCTCCATCTTGCCGGTGACGATCTTCTGGATGACGGCGTCCGGCTTGCCGGTGGCGCGTGCCTGGGCGGCGTAAATTTCGCGCTCGCGCTCCAGCATCTCGGGCGTCACGTCTTCGCGGCGCACGTAGCGAGGATCAACCGCGGCGATGTGCATCGCCACGTCGTGGCAAAGCTGCTGGAAGGCATCAGTGCGCGCGACGAAATCGCTCTCGCAATTGATTTCGACGATCACCCCGATTTTGCCGCCGGCATGAATGTAGTGCCCGATCAGCCCCTCGGTGGCTTCGCGCGTGGCCTTCTTGGCCGCGGCTGCCTGGCCCTTCTTGCGAAGGACGTCAATGGCCTTCTGGACGTCGCCGGCGGTTTCCACAAGCGCGGAGCGGCAATCGCTGAAGCCAGCATTCGTGAGCTCTCTCAGTTCCTTGACAAGCTTGGCTGGAATTTCCATAACTGGTTTTGAAGTACTCATCCTTTTCTCTTTTTCTCTTTCTGGAATTCGGGGTTACGAACTCTTACAAAAATGGCCCGGTGTGGACTTCGCTTTCAGCACCGGGCCAACGGAATGATTGAGCCTTGCGCCGCTGTTAGCGGGGTTCCTCGTCGGGAGGAACAGTGGTTCCGGCCGCTTCGATGAAGGCTTCGGTGCCTTCGACGAAGTCGCCTTCCTGCTTCTCGTACTGCTCGTAGGCGCTGGTGTCCACGTAATCCGGTCCGGCTTCGAGAGCGGCCTGATCGGCGGCGGCCTTCTGGTCGGCAACCTGGGACTGTTCGTACTGCGCGCGGCCTTCGGCGACGGAGTCGGCGATCTTGGTGGTGAACAAGCGGATGGCGCGCAGCGCGTCATCGTTGCCGGGGATGATCCAGTCGACCATGTCGGGATCGCAATTCGTATCCACGACGGAGACCACCGGGATGCCCATGCGGCGAGCTTCCTTCACGGCGATCTCTTCCGCGTTGGAGTCGATGACGAACATCGTGTCCGGCAACTGCGTCATGTTCTCGATGCCTTCGAGGTTCTGAAACAGGTGTTTCATCTCGCGGTCCAGACGCGCGCGCTCTTTCTTGGAGAGCTCGAGCATGCGGCCGTCTTCGGTCATGGCCTTCAAAAGTTTCAGGCGCTTGATGGATTTCTGGAGCGTGGCCCAATTGGTCAGCGTACCGCCCAGCCAGCGATGGTTCACGAAGAACGCACCGCAGCGCTTCGCCTCTTCGGCGACCGCTTCCTGAGCTTGCCGCTTGGTGCCGACAAAAAGAACGGTCCTTCCCTGCCCGGAGATGTCGGTGACGAAGCGGCTGGCTTCGCGGAACATCTTCAGGGTTTTCTGCAGGTCGATGATGTGAATGCCATTGCGCTCCCCGAAGATATATTCCTTCATCTTGGGGTTCCAACGGCGCGTCTGGTGACCGAAATGAACGCCGGCCTCCAGCAGCTCCTTCATGGTGATTTCTACTGCCACTTTTCCTCCTAGTTAGATGGCTGTTTTTCGGGCGTTCGGGGCCACCTGAAGGTGGCCGCTACTTGCCTCGCAGCAGCCTCTTGCCGGCGGCTTGCCGGCCGTGATCTTGGCGGCCACGCTTGCGCGTCGCCGCCAGAGCTCGTTGCAGCGGGGAGTTCCCCGCCCAATGCTCTAACGCTTCGTGAACTGGAAGCGCTTGCGTGCGCCCTTCTGCCCGTACTTCTTGCGTTCCTTCATACGGGAGTCGCGCGTCAAAAATCCGTTTTTGCGAAGGGCCGGACGAAGCTCGGGGTTAAAGCGGCTGATCGCGCGGGAGAGTCCCATGCGCACCGCTCCCGACTGCCCGCCCACGCCGCCGCCCTTAGCCGTGGCCACAACGTCGATCTGCTCGCCAAGGCTCGTGAACTTCAGCGGCTCCGTGGCGTCATGCAGCCACGCGTGATTCGGGAAATATTGCTCGGCGGTACGGCCGTTGACCGTAAACTTTCCCGAGCCCGGCCGGATAAACACGCGCGCGATGGATTCCTTGCGGCGTCCCGTGCCGTAAAACCATGTTTTGCTGCCCGCTGCGGGCGAATCAACAGTACTCAATGCTCCTCCTCAAACCCTTTTTGACGAGACGAATCCCGCTCGTCTCATCGAAATTCACGCTCGGCTGGATCCCTGCTAAGGCAAAACTTAGAAAGGAACTCCCACGTGCGGAACCAAGTAGCACAGGCTTTAGCCTGTGAACTTCGAGCCATGCCATGCATCACAGGCCAAAGCCTGTGCTACGACAATGTCTTAGACCGCGACGGCCTGGGGCTTCTGCCCTGCGTGCCGCGCCAACCCAGCCGCATCGCGATACACGCGCAGTTTCTTCGCGCGCCGCGCCCGCAGCTTGTTCTTGGGCAACATGCCCAGAACCGCTTCGCGAACGACCCATTCCGGCTTGGCCTGGCGAACACGCTTCGCCGGGACTTCCTTCAGACCGCCGGGGTAGCCGCTGTGCGAGTAATACATCTTCTGTTCGATCTTGTTGCCGGTCATTTTGATCTGGTCGGCGTTGATGACCACGACGTGGTCGCCGGAATCCAGATACGGCGTAAAGCTGGGCTTGTCTTTGCCGATCAACAAGCGCGCCACCTTGGTGGCCAGGCGCCCAAGCACCTGATCTTTCGCGTCCACCACAAACCACTGAGCGCCCACTTTCAGAGCTTCAGCTTCTTCTCCCTTGGCTACGTACGTCCTCATCGCAACAGTCACACCTTTCCCTGTAAAGACAAAATCTAAGTCTATTGGGTGAGTGCAGGTTTGTCAACGAAACAGTTTGCGCGAAAACGTGGGAAACGCGGCTAAACCATGAAAGTTCTGGGTGTTGGGAACGCCGCCGACGTGGATTGACCTGCTACGGTTTCCGGCGTAGCGTTGGCTCGTTGCCATTCCTTACCCTTATGCCCTTTCCCGTATACATTTCAATTGGTTCGCTGAAAATCCATCCGCACCTGATTTTTGAGACTGCCGCATACGCGATTGCTTTTCGCATTTACCTCGTCATGCGAAAACGTACAGGCGACGCACTGGATGATGGAAACCGCTGGTGGATCATTGCATCCGCGACGATGGGCGCAATAGTCGGCAGCAAGTTGCTGTACTGGTGTGAAGACCCCGCCTTGACGCTGGCCCATTGGCGAGAGCCTGCCTACCTGATGAGCGGGAAAACGATTGTCGGCGCGCTGATCGGCGGCTTATTTGCCGTGGAGTTGGCGAAGCAGGTCCTTGGCATCAAGCAGCGCACCGGAGATCTCTTTTCGGTTCCGCTCTGCCTGGGTATCGCGATTGGCCGCATCGGGTGCTTTTTGACTGGCTTGGAAGATCACACCGCGGGAATAGCCACCTCACTGCCGTGGGGGGTAAACTTCGGCGACGGAATTCCCCGGCACCCCACACAGCTTTACGAAGCGCTGTTTGTGCTGGCACTTGGAGGGTATCTCTGGCGGCGGATGCAGCGGCCGTTTATCTCGGGTGACATCTTCAAGAGGTTCATGGTCGCGTACTTCGCGTTCCGGTTGGCTTGCGATTTCCTGAAGCCGGACGTGCGCGTGTTCCTTGGCCTGTCCTCGATTCAGTTGGCGTGCATGGCGATGCTCCTTTACTACTCCCCGGATTTGCGGCGCTGGTTGAGTCCGCGCCGCAGTTTATTGCCCGCTGCGCCCGGTCCTGCCCCAAGCCACTCCGCCGCCGCGGATCAATCTGTTGGAGGAATCGGATGAATAACAATTTGCCTTCACCTGCGCCGCGGGAGAGATCGAGTTACAAGCCTATCTTGTTGACCCTGTTCTTTTCCTTTTTGTTGGCTGGCGGCACATGCTTCGGCTTCCTCAACACCCCTTTTATCAACGGGACCTCGCCGATGAATACGGTCTGCGCGGCAGGTTTCGCATTTTGCGCTCTGACATTTCTCGGCTCGCTGGTCTGGCTGGTAATCAAAGTGCTCATTGATGCAGTCAGGGAAATCAGGGGCGGGGAATGACCGAACGCGTGCGACCATACCTTTTTTACGATGTAGCGCTCACCATCTGCTCGAAGTGTTTTCGCAAGCTGGAAGGCAAGATCGTTTTCCAGGACGACAAGGTTTTCCTCCTCAAGCGCTGTCCGGAGCATGGGGGAGAGCGCGTGCTGATCGCCGATGACGTTGATTATTACCGCCGCTGCCGCGAGGTGTTCATCAAGAAGCCGGAAATGCCGCTGGTCTACAACACCCCGGTAAAGTGGGGCTGCCCTTATGACTGCGGTTTGTGCACCGACCACGAGCAGCATTCCTGTCTTTCCCTCGTGGAAGTGACCGACTCGTGCAATCTGCGTTGCCCGGTGTGCTACGCGGGCAGCGGCCCGGAGCGCACCGAGCACCGCTCGCTCGCCCTGGTTGAAAAGATGCTGGACGCGGTGGTGCGAAATGAGGGGCATCCCGACGTGGTGCAACTTTCCGGCGGCGAGCCCACGCTGCACCCCGATTTCTTCACAATCGTCAAAATGGCGAAGGCGCGGCCGATACGCCATCTAATGGTGAACACTAATGGCCTGAAAATCGCCCAGGATGAGGATTTCGTAAAGCGCCTCGCCGAAATCGAGGACTTCGAGGTCTACCTGCAATTCGACTCCTTCGAACGCGAAGCGCTGCTCGATCTGCGCGGCGGCGACCTGCGGAGCATCCGCGAACGCGCCATCGAGCGGCTAAACAAATATGAAATATCAACGACGCTGGTGGTCACCCTTCGCAAAGGCCTGAATGACGGCGAAATTGGAAAGATCATCGACTACGCGCTGCAGCAACCAAGTGTCCGCGGCCTAACCCTGCAACCCATTCAGGATGCTGGACGCCTGGAACGTTTCGACCCCGCGACCGACCGGCTCACACTCACCGAGGTCCGCCGCAAGATTCTCGAACAATCCACCGTCTTTCGCGCGGAGGACGTGATTCCCGTGCCCTGCCATCCGGACTCCCTGGCGATGGCTTATGCCTTGAAGATCGACGGGAATGTTTTTCCGCTCACCCGCTTCATCGAGCCCGACGTGCTCCTGAACGCCGCGCGCAACACGATCGTCTACGAGGAAGAACCCGGGGTACGCGATTGTCTCTTCAAACTTTTCGCCACCAACCACTCACCGCAGTCGGGAGCGGAATCGCTGCGCGAACTCCTGTGCTGCTTGCCCAAAATCGCGGCTCCGAGCGGCCTGTCCTATAAAAATATCTTCCGCGTCCTGATCGTGCAGTTTCTGGACGCCCACGCCTTCGACGTGCGTTCCGGCAAAAAGACGTGTATCCACATTGTGCATCCCGATGGACGCCTGATTCCCTTCGACACTTACAATCTCTTTTACCGGGATGACCTGGAGCACACGCGGCTGGCGCCGATTCGCACTTCCATTCCGGCGTTGCATTCCATTTCGGCTGGGAAATAAGAGCCCTCGGCTTGCGCCGTCGCGACTTTTCCGCAGGTGCGTTCCGGATTTGGACATCGCTGCGGGGGCGTGGATTGTACACATCTCCTTTGGTATGCTCGCGGCAACTTGCGAAATCCCACCTATACTTACTGGAAGAAATGAACCGGGAGCACTCATGGCCCAGCAGTCCTTGCCGCCCTTTTCCGAAAGCGTAAAACTTGCGTGGCGATTGGCGGCCGAAGAAGCGGTGCACGCGGGGCGGCCGCAGATTGAACCGCCTCACCTGCTACTGGGAATCTGCGGCGTGGATCGCGTGATCCGCGAAGAGGCTTGGGAGCGCTACGCGGTTTCTCCCGGCCGGTTGGCAAGCGTGCGGCAGGAGTGGAATGAAGTCAGCTCCGCTGCGGCCATGGCGGGGCTTGACGCAATTCATTTCCGAAGAGAAGTTCGCGCGCGGCTGCCGCAGAGTTCGCTGGCCCTGCCCGCGAATCACGTGGCCAAACGCTCCGACGCGACGCGAACAATTTTCGATCAGGCCGAGCAGCACGCGGCAACGCTGGGGCACGCGTTGGTGAGCTTATTCGATTTGCTCGGATGCCTTCTTCCGGCAATGGTCGACAAGGATCCCGTAATTCCCGTGCACTTCGGCGGGCCGCTTCGCAAACTGGAAACGCTGATGGCGCCGCCCCCGGTTGCGGGCGTTACCCTGCGGCTGGATGCCACACTGACCTCGGTGCAGGAGCCACTGGAGCACCTGAAGACAACGCCGCGGGAAGCCCTCTTTTACGACCTTCCCCTGCAGATGGCGTCGCAACCGAACTATCAGGCGACGCTCGATTGCGCCGTTAGTTCCCTGCTGAAATTTTTTCCAACCGCGGACCACGCAGTGAT
>Ga0206814_10025_pt1 | contig 38328 bp, 32 predicted proteins | sample Alteio_BWOrgCont_90_FD_152850 | JGI IMG/M metagenome (GOLD analysis project Ga0206814, IMG submission 152850) | Enriched cells from forest soil in Barre Woods Harvard Forest LTER site, Petersham, Massachusetts, United States -... | ecosystem: Environmental > Terrestrial > Soil > Temperate forest >...
TACTTATCTAAACATTATGCGATATATTTTTACTATTGCTATCAATGAGTTAAGGCTATCTATGAGCAAAAATATGGTTGCTGTAGTGATATTGGCTTTGCTTATTATAATGGCAAAATTGGTTTGTTATTTGGCAGCATATGATGTTGGATCACAAAAGGCTTTAGGGATATATCTAGTTTGGTTTTTTGTCTTGGTTTTAATGTTGTGGCATCTGCCTGATATTTATCAGGAGGATTATAACAATGGTAGTCTAGTGCAATTATATTTAACTGGTAAACCTTACCAATATTTGGTCTTAGCTAAAATTACCGGTTATTTGCTGAATAATTTGTTAGCATTGATGATATTGATATCCCTGACAATATTTTTATTTTATCTGGATAAGACCGTTATTTTGCCAATAGCTTTAATATTAGCCAGTGGTTTTTGTAGTATTATAGCAAATATCGTGGCAGTGTTTGGCTTAAAGAATAACTGGTCAGGCATAATATCTAGTATAATAATAGTACCATTTACTCTGCCAGTATTGGTATTAGGTATTTATACTACATATAGCCAATCCAGCTTGCAGATATATTATATAATCCTTATATTGTTTCTGATTATGTTATCACTGCCATTTTGTATTTATGGTGTGGCCCATACTTTAAGGAAGTCTATTAACGCGAATAATGGATAAGGTTACAGAGCTGATGGTAGTCGTGAAAGGTAACCTCAGAGTATCCTGGAAAATTTGCAGAAGGCAAATTTATCTGGGATCCAGTTATCAGCAAACTCTATCCTTGATTAGCAATGGTTAGGAAGCCATTGCTACGGTATAGTATAGCAAGAATGACTCTGTTTAGGCTCTACCATAGCAATGGTTTACTAACCATTGCTAATCTACTTCCGTTACTTTGAGGAATGGATCCCGGATAAATTCGCCAAGCGAATTTTCCGGGATGACAAGTTCGGGGCTTTGTTTTATCACTATCATCAGCTCTGTAACCTTATCCATTATTCGCGTTAATAGAAATTTTAATTTTTTGCTAGTAATTTACTGGTATATTAATTATTTAATTACACGAAAGAAATCAAGGACATCAAGTAAAATGGAAACAAACTCTTCTAACCAGAATTCTTCGGCGATAAATGATAATAATGATCATCAAGCTGAACATAGAATATCAAGTCACGCTAATAAAAATCAGAAAAAGAAACTGCTATTATTCATCCGCAGGCTAATCAAGAAGATAACACATAAACACCCGGCAGTTGGGGTATTGCGGCTATCTGGTATTATTGCGACAAGTGGTGGTTTTGGTAAGCAAAGCCTGAATTTAGATGACCTCGATGAAACGATTGAGAAAACCTTTAATATCAGTAAACTTAAGGCAATTGCATTACAGATTAATTCTCCTGGTGGTTCGCCGGTACAAACCGAGTTAATCTATCGTCGAATCAGGCATTTGGCTGAAGAGAAGAAGGTGCCGGTATATACATTTGCCGAAGATGTAGCAGCATCCGGTGGTTATTGGTTAGCCTGTGCCGGTGATGAAATTTATGTATCTGAAAATTCCCTGATTGGCAGTATTGGTGTGGTATCCGGCGGTTTTGGTTTTACCGATGCCATAAAAAAAATGGGCATTGAACGCCGTATCTATGCCCAGGGAAAGAATAAAGCCATCCTGGACCCATTCCGTGAAGAGCGTGCCGAAGATGTGAAAATCCTAACCAGCGCGCAAAAAGATGTGCATGAATCATTTATTAACCTGGTAAAAAGCCGCCGTGGCAAAAAACTAAAAATAGAAGAAGAAGACCGTCTATTTTCGGGCGAATTCTGGAGCGGAAAAAAGGCTATAGAGTTAGGCTTAGCTGATGGCAGTGCCGATATGTATAGCTTTATCCAGGCTAAATACGGCAAAAATATCAAATTCGTCAAAACCATGAAACCCAAGAATTGGCTTAAACGTAAGCTGGGGATTGAGTCATTTGTATATGGTATCGGCCAATCTCTTGTTAATGCGATTGTCGAGAAAATTACCTGGGAGCGGTTTGGGCTGTAGATATCTGTTGTCCCTGTCTACAGTAATTATCTCCCATAATCGATTGAATAATAGTTTCATTTATAGTATAAAGCCATTCACAGCTTTATTGGAAGAAGGCTATGCTAAAAGAAAGATATATAAATCCATTTACAGACTTTGGCTTCAAGAAGATTTTTGGTGAAGAATCAAATAAGGATATCCTTATTGATTTTCTGAATAATTTATTGAAAGGAAAGGAGCAAATCAAGGATTTGCGTTTCAAGAATACAGAAAAGCTTGGTAACAGCCAGGTGGATAGACGTGCTATTTTTGACCTTTACTGTGAAAATGAGAAAGGTGAGCAATTTATTATTGAACTACAAAAGAGCAAGCAGCAATTTTTTAAGGAAAGGTCGCTATATTACTCGACATTTCCTATACAAGAGCAAGCAGAAAAAGGTGAATGGAACTTTAAGTTAAAGGCGGTTTATCTGGTCGCAATTGTTGACTTTGTATTTGAAGAAGATAAGGATTCAAAGGAATGTTATCATGAGATCAAACTTCTTAATACCCAGACATACAAAGTATTCACGGATAAATTGAGCTTCATTTATCTGGAAATGCCAAAATTTAATAAGCAGGAAAATGAGCTTGAGAGCCAGTTTGATAAATGGCTGTATGTGCTGAAATTTTTACCTGATCTGCAAGATCGTCCAAAAATACTACGTGAAAAGATATTCAAAAAATTATTTGATATAGCGGAACTTGCCAACATGCCGCGGTCTGACTATCAAAAATATGAAAATAGCTTGAAATACTATCGTGACTTGAAAAACGTAGTAGATACGGCCAGGGAAGAAGGCAGGGAGGAAGGCAGGGAAGAAGGTATAATAAAAGGTCGGGAAGAAGGTATAATAAAAGGCAGGGAAGAAGGTAGGGAAGAAGGTACAAAACAAAGCCTGAAGGAAGTAGCAAGAAATTTAAAGAAAGTAGGATTAGCAGCAAAAGATATATCTAAAGTTACTGGTATTCCTATTGAATCAATAGAGGAACTGTAAAAATTAAATTTGGGGTCTGTCCTAATTTATCAGCACATTACGCCCTTGATAAGGATCATTATAGAACCAATCTCCTTACTCAAAATATATAAATTACTCAAAATATATAAATTTTTACCCGACCCATATAGAGCCCCATCAATTCCAGCATAATAGCTTGATATAAAATAATATTTGTATCGCAGTAAATCCGAAGCCAGAAGTGTTAACAGATAGTTAATGTCAACAAATTTATCCAAAATTGTAAAAATTTTTAAAATATCTTATTTTTGTAACAAAGTTGTCATATTTATGTAGTATAGTAGTAATCGGGCAATAAAAATTTTTAATAAGTTTGGGAGGATATGATTATGAAGGGTTTCTGGAGGAGGATTAGTAATAATGATAGTCTGGGTATTTTAGGAGAAGACCATGTTAATTTTATAAAAACCTTGCTTAAAGAGGTAATGCAAGAAATAAGGGTTTCTGATAGGCCTAATTTTAACGGTGATAATAATACAGCAGCTACAAAAGCTTATCAAAACAATCTTTTACAAATGCAAGACTTAATTATACAAACAGATGGAAAATATACTGATAGTGATCCAGAAACTTCTTTAGTTGCATTAGTCGCTTTAGCATTAAAAGAGTGTTTTGTTGACCGTCAAAAATTAGTGCAAGATCAATATATAAAGAATAGGGACGGAGTATTTTCTCAGATAACTCAAGATCAAAGAGATAAAATTAAGTCTGCAGTAAAATCATCATTAATAGATAAAGTTTCATGCCTTAAGGTTAAGGGGGGAGGCAAGATAGGATTTGCTAACCAAGCTGAAATTTTTAAGCAATTTCTTGCTGGAAAATTAAATGGAGAATTTTCAGATAAAGTATTATGTCATAGCTTTATGAATTTTAAACAGAGCGCTGCTTTTGCGCAAGCAGCTGATGACGAATTAAAAGGCCCAGCATTAACTACTGAAGAAATGACTCAATGGTGTGGACGTAGACCTAACTTTAACCCTAGTACAAATAATATTAGCCTTATAAGAGCAACTATTTCGGCAATGACTAAATCGCTTGAAGAAAGTAAGAATGATTTAGATTGGAAAGAAAAATTTGAAAAATTTAATTTAAGGTTTTCTGCTAACTTAGAAGAAGGTTTTTCAAGCTTAAAAATTGAAAATAAATCTTCATCAATAAGTCAGGCCTTAAAAAAAGAGCTTATAAGTAATTTTACAGGATCTATAGAATTAACTAACCGTAAAGAGAAGTTTACTGATTATATATGTAGCGGAATAGATGACAGGATAAAACAAGCAAAGAAAACAAAAACTTATGCTATTATGAATAGTAATAACTCTTTTGGTAACGATGCCAAACAAGGTGTTTATGCTATGCTAGGTGCTTTTATAGCAAAGTATATTACTTCATATAATGCCTTAGAAGATGTTATAAAAGAGGCTAAAGAAGATGCTATAGAAAAAGCTGCTGAAGCTTTAGCTTCAAGTCAGTCTGAATCTAAGTCAATAGATCCGATAGATCACGAGCAGTTGATACCAGGTTTAGATTTATTTAAAATTATTACAGAGACTAGAGATAGTACTGTTACGCGGTGTCGTAATTCTTTGGCTGTACCTGATTTGAAAGGTTTCTATAGTGAAAATGGTGTTAATTTCTCGAATGAAGATCCTACCAAAAGGAATATGGAACAACAAGAAAAATATGAAAATTTAGATAAGATCAGCTCAACTATTATTGCTGAAGTTATAAAAAGAGAAGAATTGCGTCACCTTATGGGAGATTCTAAAAAGATTTATAGCTGTATAACTAAAGACCCTGATTTGAGAAGTAGTTTGATTCAGGTATTTGAAGGTCAAGATTTTAAACCAGAAAAATTAGATGAATTTAAATCTACATTATCTTCGCGTTTAGATAAAAAAGATAACCTATATAATGAACTATTTAGTCGTTCTAAAGAAATCGAAGATATAAAAAAGGAATATTGCGGAGGAGGACTTTCTATTGATAAGAGAGATGTTAATGGCAAATCACTAGCCGTACAACAAAAAAGAGCTAGTGTTCTTACACCACCTAAAATTAGCTTGTCTAAAGCTTCTCATCATGCGCATAGTAAAAGTATGGGATATACACCACCATCAATTGTAATGAAGTCTTCACAATTTAGTGCAGTTGTTTCTTCAAATGCACTAACACTGCAACTATTACCTGGGGCAGGTGATGTTTCATCAGACTCATCAGACTCAAGTAGATCACCTACACCTTCCTCTAGAGTTGAGACATCATCTAGTGCACTTAGTAATTCACCAGCTCACTCACCAAGAGGAGGGAGTTCCAAGGGCGCCGCCGGTGGACCATCAAAATAGAGTTAAATAACTTTTGCAGAAGTTATTTTATCAACAACCTCAGCCATCTTCTGCCCGATTTTATCGATAGAATAATTTTGGGCAGTATGGTAGGCGGATTTGATCAGGCCGTAGCTTAGGTTCGGTGTGGCTATCAGTTTTTTCAGGCTATTTGCTAATTCAACATTATCATTTTTATTTACCATAAATACATCTTTGCCGTCAGTGGTGATTTCGGCTGGGCCTTCTGAGTTGGTGGTGATTACGGGTTTGCCATGGGCCATGGCTTCTAATAGGATTATGCCGAAGGGTTCGTGGATTGAGGGGAGGCAGAAAATATCGATTTCATTAAAAAATGTGGCTTTATCTTTGATCCAGCCGGGGAAAGTAATTTTGTCTTGTAGGCCAAACATGGCAACTTGTTGCTTTAAGCTGGTCTCTTCTTCACCTGCGCCGCCGATTAAGGCTTTGAATTCGATCGATTCATTATTTAGGATTGCCAGGGCGTTGATGAATATATCAAAGCCTTTTTTCTTAACCATTCTGCCCATGGTGCCGATTACTGGTGGGGCGCGGTAACCTATAAATATTTCAGGTTCTGGGTTTTTTATTCTAACCATATTGGGGATGATGAAAACTGATTCTGGTTTCTGGCCATGTGCAGTTACTTGGTTTTTCAAATCATTGGTGGTGGCAAAAATAGCATCAAGGCCGATCAAGCGTTTAACGCTATAATTATGGGTGACGCCAATAATTGGGATATTAATTTGTTTTGCTGCTTTCTGGGTAAGGACCACAGCCCTAATGCCATGGGCGATTATTGCATCAGGGCGGATTTTTTTTAAATGTTTTTTAATTTTAAACCGTGCTAGTGGGTCCCAGTTGCCCAGGTTATTAATTTCAATAATGTCTAAGTTCAGATTTTCTAGGCCGGCTTTTACCTGCGCCTTTGGATAAATAAAATTAGTAACTTTAACATTTTGCCTGGACAATGCTTCAGCATAATCAATAAAGGCTTGCTCAATGCCACCTAGGCCCCGGCTAAACATGATGTTGGCGATGTGCATTGGGTCCCTATTCCTAATGTAAGATGCTATAGCTAGTTGGAAGAGTCAGCCAAGAATGGTTCCTTCCCCCTTGAGGGGGGAAGGGTAGGATAGGGGTGATCAACTAAAAAATTCTTTACAATTTATTTTATTATTTAAAAAAACTAATTGTAAAAAAATTATTAGTTGATCACCCCCACCCTAACCCTCCCCCCTCCAGGGGGAGGGGATCATTGTAGCTACTCTTTTATGCTTATTATCAGCACTTTTATATTTCTGGATTCACAATATAAATTAATTCATCCGACTGTCCAGATGGAACTCTTGTTTGATGAGTCTTATGTCGGCTGGTTTGATTAGTTCGCAGGAGGCGATGGTTACTGAGTGTAATTTACCTTCTAATTCCCTATCCCAGAAATCCAGGAATTTGCGTAATGTAGGGAAATCAGGTGTTTTGTCGTAATCCTGCCATAAATAGGTTTGTAATATTACAGGGTAATCTGGCAGGCGATAGAGTATTTCAGCAGTGGTAAGTCTGAAATCATTGAGTAGAAGCTCGATGTCTAATTTTTTCATATTATTAATTAGTACCGTTTATATAGACTATTATATCACAGATAATGGTTAAAAAATAATTAATTTTGGATCAAATAATCAGATATTGTGTTTCATTTTTGGTCAGGATATAGATAACTGTTTGGCAAATAATAAGGTACTATAATATGAAAGGCTTATTCAGAAAGAAATCTATTCAGGCTATTCAAGCCGAATCAAAAAATGGGCAATTAAAACGCAGCCTTAATGCTTTAAATATGGTCAGTATGGGTATTGGCTGTATCATAGGTGCGGGGATATTTGTACTAACTGGCAAAGCCGCAGCAATGCATGCAGGGCCGGCAATAACATTGTCATTTGTTCTGGCCGGTTTTGCCTGCGCGCTGGCAGCATTGTGCTATGCGGAATTGGCATCGGTATTGCCAGTTTCTGGTAGCGCTTATACCTATGCCTATGCCACACTCGGTGAATTATTTGCCTGGGCGATGGGTTGGTTATTAATTTTAGAGTATGGCTTGGCATCGGCAACGGTAGCGGTTGGCTGGTCAGGCTATGTGGTTAGCTTTTTAAATGATTTTGGTATACATATTCCGGCCCAATTTGCTAACCCTTGGGGTCTGGCGTTATTTACCCGCGATGGCTTACCAATGATGGGTAGTTCAGGCCAGCAATTAACCGGTATATTTAATCTGCCAGCTTTTATAGGTATAATCCTAGTTACAATATTATTGATTATTGGCATAAAAGAATCAGCCAAGGTTAATAATGTTATAGTGATTATCAAAGTTAGCGTTGTCCTGGTTTTTATTGCTGTAGGGGCATTTTATATAAATAAACTAAATTGGTCACCTTATATACCAGCACCCACTGGTAAGCCTGGAGAATTTGGTTTTGATGGCATACTCAAAGCTGCAGGGGTAATTTTCTTTGCCTATATTGGGTTTGAAGCGGTATCAACTGCAGCGCAGGAGGCTAAAAATCCCCAGCGTGATATACCAATTGGTATATTAGGCTCATTATGTATCTGTACAATTTTATATATATTAGTATCAGCAGTGTTAACCGGGATTGTGCCGTACACTATGCTCAATGTACCAGATCCAATAGCAATAGCGGTTGATAGGATCGGGCTTGGCTGGCTGTCATTTGTCATAAAAATTGGCGCAATTATGGGACTAAGTTCGGTAATGCTGGTACTGGTATATGGTCAAACCAGGATATTTTATATGATGTCACTGGATGGTCTTATCCCAAGATTTTTCAGCAATATTCATCCAAAATTTAAAACCCCCCATTATAATACTGTGTTTGTAGGTGCAATAATATCAATTGCTGCAGCCCTTACACCACTTAATACATTAGGCAATCTAGTCAGTATGGGTACCCTTGCCGCTTTTACCATTGTGTGTTTTAGTGTGATGTATTTACGTAAGATGAGACCAGACTTACATCGTCCATTCACAGTACCGTTTATGCCTTATATTCCAATTGCTGGAATTATGGCCTGTGCCTATTTAATGTATGGTCTGGGTTGGCAGGTATTTGTAACACTTAAAACCTATTTCATTTCTGGTATATTAATATATTTCATTTATGGCAGGTATAAAAGCAAACTGGCAAAAACTGTCTAGAACAACAATGGTCTCCTCCCCCTTGATGGGGAGGGGTTAGGGTGGGGGTGATCAACTAACAAATTCTTTGCAATTTATTTTATTATTTTAGAAAACTAATTGTAAAAAATTCTTAGTTGATCACCCCCATCCTACCCTTCCCCCCAATGCCATTAAGTTAAGGAAATTATGCAGCATATCCAAGGATTTAAGCGCTGATGGTTAGTAGTAAGAGGGACCCCGAGCTGTCATCCCGGAAAATTCGCTTGGCGAATTTATCCGGGATCCATTCCTCAAAATAACGGAAGTAGATTAGCAATGGTTAGTAAACCATTGCTATGGCAGAGCGTAAACAGAGTCGTTTCTTGCTATACCATACCGTAGCAATGGTTTACTAACCATTGCTAATCAAGGGCGGAGTCTACTGATAACTGGATCCCGGATAAATTCGCCAAGCGAATTTTCCGGGATGACACTCTCGGGTTACCTTTTACGACCACCATCAGCACTTAAGTCTCTAGATATGCTGCATAATTCCCTTAACTTAATGGCATTGACCCTTCCCCCCTCAAGGGGGAAGGAACCATTCTTGGCTGGCTTTCCCATTTATTATTGGTATTCCTTAATTTAGTTAACTATTTATACCCATATTTTTTCTTGGATAAATCTTTACAATACTATATATTGTTATTATAAACTTTAATAACACCTATATGTCCACAAAACCAATTTTATTAAACTTTTCTGAAGATAGAAAATAGCCGGATGATTAGGTGCTAGTGTCGTCACGTAGATGAGCATTTTAGAAACCGAAGTTAGTTTATCTCAAAGCCAATTTTTGAGTTATATCTAACAATGGTCTACTACTTGTAAATTTATTTGATCAAATAGGGATGCTAGCATGGCGGCAACAACTGGACAATTATTTAAAGATATTGGGCCAACTAAGCTATCTATGATTGTTGGCTTAGGCCTTGTTTTAGTAGCAGGGTTCATATTTTTGGCTATGAAGTTATCTACCCCTGCCCTTACTCCACTTTTCGGTAACCTTGATACATCAGATAGTGCAAAAATCTCGGCACAATTAGAGAGTGCGGGGATTTATTATGAAGTACGTGCAGGTGGCTCTCAGATATTAGTACCTAACGATAAGGTATTAAGTACCAGGATGATGTTAGCCAAAGAAGGATTGCCGTCAAATAATGCGACTGTTGGTTATGAAATTTTTGATAAATCTGAAACTATGGGTGTTTCAAGCTTTGTCCAGAATGTTAATTTTATGCGTGCCCTTGAAGGTGAATTAGCCAGAACTATTAGTTCATTTAGTAGTGTTGAAACAGCAAGGGTGCATCTGGTAATACCAAAGAATAACTATTTTTCTAGATCTAAAGAACAGCCATCTGCATCTATTGTATTAACTTTGCGTGGTGGCAAATCTTTATCGGATCAGGAAGTATCGGCTATAAGCCACCTTGTAGCTACAGCAGTTCCAGACCTGAATGTTAATATGATTACTATAGTTGATACTCAAGGCCGGCCGTTTAAAAAAGGTGCTGAGGATGAGAACGATCCAGGCGTAATGGCATCAAATTCAGCTCAGTATAGGGTATCTTTTGAAAGGCATATAAAGAGTGTTATCGAGGATATGTTATCACGTACAGTTGGTAACGGCAGAGTAGAGGCCCAGGTATCTGCAGAAATGAATTTTGACCGGGAAGTTACTGATTCAGAAACTTTTGATCCAGATGGCCAGGTTGCTAGATCAGTTCAGAACTCTGAAGATAAAGGTACTTCTACAGAAGGTGGCCCTGGTGGGAATGTTAGTGTATCTGGTAATTTACCTGGAACCGAAGCTGTTGCCGGTGCCAATAAAAGTGCAAGCAATAATGATAAAACTAATGAAATTACTAATTTCGAAATTTCTAAAACCCAGAAAAAACACATTCAAGAAACCGGTACTTTAAAGAAACTTTCTATAGCGGTATTAGTTGATGGTAATTATGCCACTGATGATAAAACTGGTGAAGTAAAATACACACCAAGATCTGATACTGACCTAAAAGCAATCGAAGGTTTAGTAAAATCAGCAGTCGGATTTAATGACACCAGAGGAGATAAAATTGATGTAATAAATATGAGGTTCTCTAGTGAAGAGGCCCATTTCGACAAGCCAAAACCGTTTGAGTGGATAACTAAAGATCTGGGCAATATAATACAAACATTAGTAATAGGAATTATAATAACCTTAGTTATATTGCTGATTATTAAGCCAATGGTAGGAAAGGCGTTTGAAATCACCAAGGCTGAATCAAGTGAGGCGGATTTACAAAAAGCTTTAGCTGGCGGTGAGCTAGAAGAATTAGAAGAACTGACTGGAGAGGTAGAAGGATTAAGAAAGAAAAATGAGCCTTTAGTAAATATAGAAAGCCTTGAACAGAGGATGAACACCTCTTCGTTAAATGCAATAAATGATATAGTAGATAGACATCCGCAAGAAGCCGTAACAATACTTAGGAGTTGGATGACTGAAGCTGAATAACGAGGTACTTGCATAACTCTACTCCTGTTGGTACCTAAAAGGTTAAGATATTGATCCGCCTTCACTACGTTATGGTGTGATCTAGTAAACATCACGCTGTAGCAAAGCGAAAGCGGATCAATATCTTAACCTTTTATCCACCTAACATGAGCGGATTTTGTAAGCACCTCTATTAATAAAAATTGAGTTTATTTAGAAATGGCATCAAAAAGGACCGATTATAATAAATTAACCGGTATGGAGCGAGCATCAATAATCTTGATGTCTGTAAATGAACAAAATGCATCCAAAATATTTAAAATGCTTCATGATGATGAGATTAAAGAAATATCACATACTATGTCAAATCTTGGAACTGTTAGTCCTGATGTAGTAGAAAAGTTGTTTTATGAATTCTCAAGAGCCATGTCAGAAACAGTTTCATTTATTGGTAACCTTGATAATACAGAAAAACTACTTGCCACAGCGCTGGGTAAAGAAAAAGTAGATAATATAATGGAAGATATACGCGGTCCTGCAGGTAGAAATACTTGGGATAAGTTAGGTAATGTCAGTGAAGAAATTTTAGCTTCCTATCTTAAAACTGAATATCCGCAAACAATTGCATTGATTGTATCTAAGCTACATCCGGCCAGGGCTTCTAAAGTTTTATCAATGCTGCCGGAAGAAGTATCTTCTGAAGTTATACTGCGTATGCTTGATATGGATTCAGTAAAAAAAGAAGTTCTGGAAAGTATTGAACGGGTATTACGCGCTGAATTTATAAGTAGCGTAGCTAAAACCCAGAAATATGATGGTGACGAACTTATGGCGGAAATCTTTAATAATCTTGACCGCGCACATGAAGCTAAATACATGTCTATGTTAGAAGAGCGCAGTCCTGAATCTGCTGAACGGATTAAGAATCTTATGTTCGTATTTGAAGATCTTGGTAAGACTGATCAAGCTGGTATTCAAGCATTATTACGTGTTATAGATAAGAGTAAACTTGGTCTGGCATTAAAAGGTGCGCCAGAAGCAATTAGGGATCTTTTTGTAAAAAATATGTCTGCCCGGGCATCTAAGATTTTGCTTGAAGATATGGAAGCTATGGGGCCAGTCAGGCTTCGGGATGTTGATGAGGCCCAAGCACAAATTATTTCCGCGGCAAAGGATTTGATTGCCAAAGGTGAGATGGTTATATCTCAAGGGGAGAGTACAGAAGACGAATTAATATATTAAAAATTCTATTCCTGTTGGTGCCTAAAAGGTTAAGCTATTATTCACCTAACATGAACGAATTTTGCACTTTCGCCTAATTAATTTTATGGGGCATAAAAAAATGCAACTTACAAAATTTGAATATAAAGCACTTGATGGTAAGCAAAGTAGTAATGCTGGTAAAACAAAGGATAATGGTGAGCAGGCACAAAATTTTTCTAGTATAAAAAAAACTATGCCACCCCAGCCAGTAAATAATGAACCAGCACCAGCTTCTGTAGTTAACAAGTTGATAAAATATACTGATGAAGATTTATCAAAAGCCAGGACCGAAGGTTTTGAAAATGGTTATGCAAGAGGATATGACAAAGCAAAATCAGATATTTTAGAAATAGATAAAGCAATACAAGCTAGTTTGCATATGGCCCAAGAAAAAATAGCATTATCATTTAAACAACAGGAGGAAATTAATAACCGTAAATTAGTAGAATTTGCGCTTCTGTCTACCACCTTAGCTAAAAAAGTTACTGGTAAAATTATTGGACAGGCAGTTATTGAAGAATTGCAGAATATTTTAGAAAAAAATGCTAAGTTGTTTTTTGAACAACAGAAGGTTAATATTATGGTCAATAAGTCGCTAAGTTCAGCCCTTACTGACAAGATAAATAATATGAGGCAATCAGATTCAGCTATTTGGAGTTTAATTGAAATAAAATCTAGTGATGCCATGCCCCTAGGTGCATGCGAAGTGCAATGGCAAGGTGGTGGCATCCGTATTGATAAAGAAGTTATGTGGCACGAGATAGAAAGATTATGTAATAATTTAGGTTAGTCAGCACATTACATCTTTTTTAATTTAGAAAACCCTCTTCTTAACTTAATGGCATTGCCACTTTACAAAATTTAATGATGGGTTTAGACTTTACTAAATATTTATACCGGTGCGTATTATGGCAGATAACGAAATAAAAGAAAATGAAAGTAAAAATGCTGATGCTACACCTGTTTTAGGTGCGGATATTGGTGAAATTAATTTAGGATCGGTATCTGAGATACCTGTGGAAATATCCGCAGTACTTGGCAGAACTGTTATGCAGGTTAGTCAGTTATTAAAGCTGGGTCGTGGTGCTGTAGTTAAGTTGGATCGTAAAGTGGGTGAGGCAATTGATATATATGTAAATAACAGGCTGATAGCTAAGGGCGAGATAGTTATCGTGGAGAATCGTATTGGTATTACTATGACTGAAATTATAAAGAGCGATTAATGACAACAAAAAATAAAACTGTAGATATATCGACATTTTTTGGTATTTCTTTTGCATTTTGCTTAGTTGCTACCGCTGTGTATATTGGTGGTACTCTTTCCGGCTTCCTTGATTTACCATCTGCTCTTATCGTTATATTAGGTACAATATCTGTAACTATTGCCAGCTTTTCTTTCTCAGAAGTTATGCATACACCGGGAGTTATACGGCGTACAGTTTTCTATAAATCCGAAAATCCATCATATAGTGCTATGAAGGCAGTAGAAGTGGCCGATATTGCCAAAAAAAAAGGTATACTGGAATTAGATAAACATCAGAGTTTGATAAAATTTAATTCTTACTTTTATGATGGTATACGTATGCTGATAGATAGTATTGAAGCAGAAGAAGTTGAAAGAATATTAGAGCATGAAATTTCTTCAATGGCAATCCGTCACACTAAATGTATAGGCATATTAAAAAAAGCAGCAGAAACTTCGCCGGCTATGGGATTAATTGGTACTTTGGTTGGGCTAGTACAGATGTTATCACACTTGGATGATCCAACTAAGATTGGGCCTGCTATGGCTATCGCACTTCTTACTACCTTTTATGGTGCAACCTTATCTTATATGGTATTTTCCCCGCTTGCTTCTAAGCTGGAACGCAATACAAAAGATGAATTAATGATGGCAAAAATTTGTTTATTGGCAATTAGGTCGATTGCAAGAAAGGAAAGCCCACGTAAACTAGAAATGTTAATTAATAGTGAATTACCACCTCTTAAGAGAATTAGTTTTTTTCATGATAAAATTGCTAAGATTATAGAAAAGAAGACCAGTTAAAAATATGAGATTATTAATAATAGGAGACCTAAACGGTCAAGTCGCTATAGCAAGCCAAATTGCAAGAGATAATGGCGCCAGTGTAGAAATGAAAAATGATATTGATAGTGCTTTGCAGGATTTGCGTTCTGGTAAAGGTGCTGATTTAATCATGATTGATGTCCAGTTTGATGTGGCTAGATTAATTAACTCCCTTGTTAATGAAAGAATTAATATACCAGTTATTGGCTGCGGTCTTGATAATGATACACAGCGGGCAGTCCAGGCCATAAAAGCGGGTGCCAAAGAATATATCCCGTTGCCACCGGATGAAGAATTAATTGCTGCAGTTCTTGAAGCTATATCTGAAGAGACTAAAGATGTTATTTATTCTTCAGATGCCATGAGCAAAATTATTTATATGGCTGATCAGGTAGCACCTTCTGATGCCAGTGTTTTAATTACTGGTGAATCAGGAACGGGTAAAGAAGTATTGGCAAAGTATATTCATAGCAAAAGCCGTCGAGCTGGTAAAACTATGATCTCGGTAAATTGTGCAGCAATCCCTGAAAATCTTTTAGAATCTGAGTTATTTGGCCACGAAAAAGGTGCATTTACTGGCGCTGTAGCCAGACGTCTTGGTAAGTTTGAAGAGGCTGATAATTCTACTTTACTACTTGATGAAATCAGTGAAATGGATATCAGATTACAAGCTAAGTTGCTACGGGCATTGCAAGAGCAAGAGATTGATAGGGTAGGTGGTAGTAAGCCGGTTAAAGTAAATATCAGAATTATTGCTACGAGTAACCGTAATTTACAGGAAGAAGTAAAAAAAGGTGCTTTCCGGGAAGATTTATTTTTCCGGCTTAATGTTATTAATCTACAAGTACCACCTCTGCGTTCACGCAAAAATGAAATTGCCCATTTTGCCAATTATTTTCTTAAGAAATACGCGCATGCTAATGGTTTACCAGAGCGGCCATTAACACCTGATGCATTAAGTAAATTAGAAAATTATAATTGGCCAGGAAATGTCCGGGAGTTAGAAAATACTATGCATAGGGCCGTCTTACTTTCGGTTGGTAATGAAATAAATGAAGCTGCAATCGTATTAATGTCTTCCTCGGCGGATAATAATTCCGTATCTAATACAGAAGATGGTAAACCATTGATCGGCAGGACTGTAGATGCAGTTGAGCGCGAACTGATATTAGGTACGCTCGACCATTGTCTTGGCAATAGAACCCACGCTGCCAAAATTTTAGGCATTTCAATTCGTACTTTGCGCAACAAACTAGTTGAATATAAAAAATCTGCAGTTGCATAAATACATGTGCATAACTCCTAAATGATGTTGTTTGTAGGTCGGTTATATACTATATATAGTATTGCCAGCTAGGTTTAATAATAGACTTCTTTTATAACCCTATATACGGGTTATGAAAGAAGTCTAATACAAAACTTTAAGGTACTAACTGATGGCTGATCTACAGCAGGCAACAGCTCCAGGCGCCGCTGGTTCTTCGCTTGGTGATAGGTTTCAATCGTTATTGAAACATACAGATATATTATTTGCGTTAGCAATAATTGGTATTTTAGTTGTATTACTTTTACCGGTACCAACTTTTGTACTTGATTTCTTGCTTGGATTATCCATTACATTTTCAGTACTGATCCTTATGACGGTTTTATTTATAAGCAAGTCACTGGAATTCAGTACCTTCCCAACTGTATTGCTGATTGCAGCAATTTATCGTTTAGCACTTAATATTGCTTCCACACGCTTGATTTTAGCCTATGGCCATGAAGGGGCAGCAGCTGCAGGTCATGTAATTGAAGCGTTTGGCAAGTTTGTCATGGCTGGCTCTGTAGTAATTGGTATGATTGTGTTTGGCATATTAACGATCATCAATTTCGTCGTGATAACTAAAGGTTCTGGTCGTATAGCTGAAGTAGCTGCCAGGTTCACCTTAGATTCTATGCCTGGTAAACAGATGGCGATTGATTCTGATCTGTCTTCTGGGTTAATCAATGAAACGGAGGCTAAAAAACGGCGTAAAGATGTCGAAGACGAAAGTACTTTTTATGGTGCTATGGACGGTGCCAGTAAGTTTGTACGTGGTGATGCTATTGCTGGGTTATTAATTATTTTCATCAATTTCCTAGGTGGTATGATTATCGGTATAGTTCAGCGGGATTTAAGTTTTTCACAGGCGCTGGAGTCTTATACTACCTTAACCGTTGGTGATGGTCTGGTATCACAGATTCCAGCCATTATAGTTTCATTATCTGCAGGTATGTTAGTATCTAAAGCTGGTGTAACTGGCTCGTCTGACAAAGCCCTAATAGGACAGCTTGGTAAATTTCCTGCTGCTATGACTATGGTTAGTGTCCTGATGTTTGCTATGGCTCTGATGCCTTCAATTCCTGCTATTCCATTTATTATTATCTCTTCAGCAGTTGGTTATTTAGCCTGGAAATCAAGTGGTCTGAATAAAAAGGCTAAAGATCAGGTTAAACAGGATGAAACGAAAAAGGCTGTGGCAGCTAGCGATAAGGCTAAAGAAGAAGAGCCAATGTCTAACATCCTTAAAATCGACAGTATAAAAATTGAACTTGGTTATGGCTTGTTGCCGCTGATTAATTATGAGCGGGGAACTAAGCTACCTGATCAGGTTAAAGCACTTAGAAAACAACTGGCTAAAGATATTGGCTTTATTATGCCTTCAGTTCGTATCCAGGATAATATGCAGCTGGCTAGTAATCAATATGTGGTTAGGGTTAAAGATATAGAATGTGCCCGCGGAGAAGTTAAGCCTGATATGCTTTTGGTAATGGACCCAAGCGGTGGTAAAATACAGATAGCAGGTGAAGATTCTAAAGATCCTGCATTTGGTCTGCCGGCGAAATGGATACAGTTTTCCTCTAAGGAAGATGCTTTATTTAGAAATTATACTGTGGTAGATCCGCCAACCGTGATAACGACGCACTTAACTGAAGTTATTAAAGATAATATTACAGAATTGCTATCATATAGTGAGACTAAGAAATTACTTGATGGTTTGGAAGAGCATAAAAACCTGGTACAGGATACCGTACCTGAAAAAATTTCAGTTGGTGGCGTACAAAGGATATTACAAAATTTATTATCAGAGCGGGTCTCTATCAGAGATTTATCATCGATACTGGAGGCTATTTCTGAGGCTACCTCTACTACTAAGAGCATTACATTGATTACTGAACATGTGAGAAGCAGACTATCCCGTCAGATTAGTTTTGAAAATATGAGTCCTAAGGGTTATGTTGAGGTAGTAACCTTATCGCCAAGCTGGGAACAAAGTTTCCATGAAGGTTTACACGGTGATAGTGAAAAACAATTATCATTACCGCCATCAAAATTACAAGAATTTATCAATGCAGTAAAAACTGTATTTCAGCAACATTCAGTGCGCGGTGACAATCCGGTATTACTAGTTAGCCCAACAATCAGGCCGTATGTCAGGTCAATCATTGAGCGCTTCCGGCCTCAAACAGTAGTTATGTCACAGAACGAAATTTATCCTAAGGTAAGGATTAAAACGCTGGGGCAAGTGTAATTTTCTTATTTATAATTTTTATAATTACACAATATAAAAAGCCTAGCTCTCTATGAGTACCTGCCTATCGGCAGGTACTATCTTTATACAATCAATAATCACAAAATAAAAGCCATTTTATATATCTTCCTATCATGCTAGTTTATACGAAGGCTAATAACTCTAATTGTAAGATCTTATTTTATTGTAAAAGCTATGGCGTATTCTTGTTATTCATCATCATCTTCAAGCATTAACTCCTCAGGTGATAATGCTTTAATCGATAAAGCATGAACCTGGTTTTTTAATTCGTCTTTGAGAATATTATTTATTAATTTATGACGGTCTATCCTAGATAATCCAGTAAATTCCTTGGCAGTAACTTCAACAGAAAAATGGCTTTCTCCACCTGGTCTTGCGCCTATATGGCCAGCATGATCGGCGGAGTCATCAATAATTTCTAGAAATTCAACAGTTAGCCCTGCTTTTAGTTTTTTTTCTATGGTTTCGAATATTGACATATAGTTACTACCTTTTTGTAATTATCATAAATTTATACAGTAATTATAAAAAAAATTAAGGCCATAATATCTACATTAAAGTGATAAATATCTAATTATTTATCAATTATTTATTAACTTTTTTACTTTACAGCCGTACCCAAAATTTCTATTTTGTCTCAAAATGCAACTATTTGTTGCTTGCATTTGTACAAAAAATAGGCATAATGCCAGTCTTGGGCAACTAGGGCTTTAAATTTATATCAGGCAATAATATAAAAAAAGCTATAAAAACTTAGGGTTTAAAAAGTATTTAAAGATGCTTGTTTAACTTGGCATGGGCATTGCATATCTATACCTGTAACCAATTATTGGTTTGTTTTTATTAGTTGTCCTATTTTTGTAAACCATCTTACTACAAGATGGTAATGTTATTGGGCAATAATTTAAGAAAAGGAGGCCATATATGGCTCGTAAAAATGAATATACTGAAAAGGTTGATTTGATGATTGGTATGAAGATACATGAACTACGTATCTCTATGGGTTTTTCCCGCCAACAATTAGCTGCTAAAATTGGTGTTACACACCAACAGTTGCAGAAATATGAAAAAGGTACTAATCGGATTTCTGCTGGCCGTTTAGCTATGATTGCTAAGGCACTTAAGAAGCCTGTATCATTTTTCTTTGAAGAAATGGCTGGTGGTGAAGAAGATATTCTTCCTACTCAACATCAAAGAATGTGTATTGAAGTATCTAGGAACTTCTTAAGGATTAATAATCCTATGTACCAGAATGCGATTAACCTACTAGTTAGGACACTTGCAGAAGGGCATAGCCAGAATTAAACTAAAAGTATAATGCATTGATAAAAGCAAGCTTGGAATTAATTGTATAGATTCCAAGCTTGCGTTCTTTTTGGTAAAATTATCTTGAATTTAAAGTAATAAAATAGTAGCTTGCCGCCCAGTGATTTTGCCGGTACAGACAAATTGAGGATAAAAATGACTCTACCTTTGATGCCTAAAGCAACAGCAGTATGGCTTGTTGAAAATACTACGCTTAATTTTGAACAAATCGCAGAATTCTGTGGTATGCACGTACTTGAAGTACAAGGTATCGCTGATGGTGAAGTAGCAAGTGGTATTATTGGGCGTGACCCAATTACAGCCAAGCTTCTCACCCGTGAAGAAATTGAGCGTTGCCAAAAGGATGAAAATTTACGTTTGCATTTAATAAAACGTACCAGCGATTATATTGAATCAAAACGAAAGAAAAAGAAGGGCCGTTACACTCCAGTGGCGCGCAGGCAGGATAAACCTGATGCTATTGCATGGTTGTTAAAACATTGCCCAGAAATAGTGGATGCACAAATTGTTAAACTGATCGGCACTACTAAAAATACAATAAATTCTATCCGTAACAAATCCCACTGGAACCTGGCTAATATAAAGCCCAGGGATCCTGTTTTACTAGGCCTTTGCACCCAGACAGAATTAGATAGCTTAGTCCGGTTACTAGAAGAAGTCCGCGAACGTAAAAAAGCCGAAGAAGAAAGAAATAAAAGCCAGGTTGGTTAAACCAATGTCATCTCCGCCTTGTGCGGGGATCTACCATCTAGAGCTACACAGTAGGGAGAAACAGCAACGTTGTGGTATTTTGCCTGAGATCCCCCCGCACAAGGCGAGGATTGTGGGTTGTCCTTTCCTATAAATTACCAGTACTTTACTGCTCATTAGAGTTTTATAAACCCAAAGCGACTGGCTATATCAGGTGAAAATAATTTCTTTACTCAAAATATATAACTTATTATAGACATGTAACAAATCCGTATTCCACAATGTCGCACAATTTGTGCACACGAAAAATCGCCATGTGCACAGAAATAACCTTTGTATATCAATATATTGCGAATTTATGCATATTGTGCACATAAAAAAACCACTTTTGAAAAAATGCATGTTTTAAGTGCCTAAAGGAGTACAAGTATACAATAATCTTGATTTTTCTTAATTATTATCATAAATGAAATAAAATTGTTACAATCTTGATGTATATATATATTGAGCTTATGGAGCAATATAAGGAGTATTAAGATGTCGGCAGCAAAACAGAATTTTTGGGAGTTATGTAAATTTAATATACCGGACGTTATTACTAAAGAACTAACCACCTATACGGTGAAGGTGGTTAAGGACAATATGATATTAGATGAGTTAATGCACGATGGGAGAAGACAACATGTTAATAGTTTTTTCACAGAGTTATTTTCTTATGAATTTAATAATTGGAATTTCAGCAATGGTATAATAGTATTACCTATTTTAAATGATGCTATTATAATCTGCCTTTTATCTGAGCATGACAAGGCTCTTAACTACAAGACTCTTAACCATATCAATAATTATAAGAGCAGTAAAGAGCTATTTACTCAGCAAGTTGCTAAACAATTACAAGTTGGCAACAGTGAGATTATACAGAAAAGGTTTAGCGTAGGCATTAGATTAGAGCATTTGAAAAACTATGTAAGCTCAAGAATTGAAATAGCTGGAAAAGTTAATGAACTGAAAGATAGAGTAACAAAAAGTGCCCAAGATGTTGAGTCTATATACCTTGATATCTTAAAGTTTACGAAGGCTATGAATAAAGCTATTCAAGAATGTGCATCAAAGCACTCTCTATCATTAAGCTCTAATAGTGACACAAATCGTAGAGAATTATCTACAAATGGTAAAAAAAAGGATGTTGTTAGAATAAATATTTCATCAGTACCAGGTATGAGTAAAGAGCAATTAATCCAGACAGTTGCTGATAAATTTCATATAGAAGTTAATAATATTACTCACACTAACGAAGCTATAGAAATTAGAAGAGATCAGTTTGAAATTTATTTAGCAGAAAAATTAAAAGAAGAGAGAAAAGAGGAAATTACAATTAGCCCTACAAAAACAAATCCTCTATTGGGAAATTTAAAAGATGAAATTTACTCTCTGAGAAATAGAATAAGAATCCAAAAAGAAGCTACTCAAAATCTTAGGAAGATGGTGAAATTAGAAAATAATAAACCATCAAAATCTTTACATCAGGTTTCTAGTGATGCTCTGCGGCCTTCTTCTGCTAGTAGCAAAACATCGGATAATCTTAGGCTAAACTAACCGGCAATCTAACGGTAAACACCGTACCGGTAGTGGCATCACTTTCAATTTTCATATCAGCATGGTGGCGGTTTAGTATATGTTTTACTATGGCTAGGCCAAGGCCAGCACCGCCGATTTTTCTGGCACGGACTTTATCTATACGAAAAAATCTTTCTGTTATACGTGGGATGAGTTCCTGTGGTATAGTTTCACCAAAATTTCTAATAGATATATATATATTGGCATCGGTTCCAGGCAATTTTTTATTATCAGGTTCATTTTTATCTATTGCTCCAGCTCTAATATCAATATCAGTATTTTCCTGACCATATTTTATGGCATTGCTAATTAAATTGGTGAAAACCTGGGCAAGTTCTACGGTGTCACCTGTAATTTCTGGCAGAATAGCGTCTGCATCTAATTTTAGGTTCATTTTTTTCTTACTGGCTGCCCAGTGTGAACGGTTTATTGCGCTTTTTATTACTTCACTAATATCAACAATATCAGTTGGCGTTGTGGTTTCTTTCACTTCAGATTTTGACAAAGTTAGTAGGTCATTGACTAAAACAGATAAATGTTCAGCTTGTTCTGCCATAATGGCTAAGAATTTTTCTCTAGCGTCTTTATCATCTTGTGCAACTGTCCTAAGGGTTTCAATGAAGCCAATTATACTGGTAAGAGGAGTTCTTATTTCATGACTGGCATTAGCCACGAAATCTTTCATCATTTGCCTAGTCAATTTAGCTTCAGTAATATCATGCATTATGACAACAGTTGCGATACCACCTGCAGAATAAATCGGGAATTTTTCAATCCTAACCATATAATCACGCCTGATCTGCTGGTTTTGCACTTGAATTTCTAATTGTTGTTCCTGGCCAGTTTCAACTACTAAGTCAATAGTTCTATATAAATCCTGTTCTGGAACAATATTTTGGATTTTTTGATGAATAATTTTTGTACCCAGGGCAAGGAAAGCAGCATTATTAGCCCTAACAATCTTTAGGTCCTCATCTAACATAAGTAAAATATCTGGTAAAATATCAAATAGGATTTTACTTTCGGCAATAGCTGCTTCAAGCTTGATTTTGCGTTCACCCCAGGAATGATGAAGATTTTTAACCGCCTCCGACAATTCCTCTACATTGCCCAGAAAACTCAGAGGAGGTGTCTCTGCTTTACGATCAAGCGCCAACTGTTCAACATACCTGGTCAGTGCAGTTAGATCAGTAAGGTATGGTTTAGCCACAAAACTTGAGCTAACAAATACCACAATGGAGGCCACTAATCCTTCTGTAAAAGACAGCCGTTCATAAAGCACAAAAATAAATATTGCCATGATTGGAACAATGGAAATAAATAAAGTGGCTTTGATTAATTTATTATAATAGACGGTAGTGATTCTTTTACGGATTTTGCGATAGCGTATATAGTTTCTAATAACATATCGTAAGGTTCTATTCGCCATATTTTTATGTATGCCCTGGACGGTTATTTGTTATTGAGGCTATGTTGCTTTGCACGGCAAAAAATAAATAGCCAATTGAAATTAAAAAATAAATTGTATCTTGATGAGGTAGAAATTCTGGTAGTAATATTTCTAAAATTATTAATGGAGTTAGGGCAACAGTTGATAATCTAAAGCAATCCTTAAAAGATAATCCTTCTACATGCAATATATTGGAAAAAATAGAAGCGGCCCCTGCGTAGCCTATAATTATAAATAACAGGAATAATAAAACCAAAGATAATAATATTGGTATAACTATTAAAGGACCAAACCAGCTGAAAAATTTTACTGTCCTAGATAAAAAGTTATGAATAGTCTGGTTAGTGAAAGCCTTGGTTAGAATGGTATAATGGTAATTAAATACTTCATCGGTACGAGGATTTTTAATAAAAAAAGAATCTTTGCCTAGCAGCAGTAAAGCAGAATTATTTGAAAATAGTTTGGTCGATTTATCAGTTGTATCAATAATTATAACAGTTTTTTTTGTCCCTGGGTTATCAATTTTTATTGGTTGTGATATTTCTGGTCCAACTGCAAGAATACCATCTTTTAATTTAAGTAGAGGGATTTCGGTAAGGACTTTATTTATATTATTCCAATTTTCTTGAGTATCAGTTTCATCATCTAATGTAGATAAATAAAAAATATCTTCACCTTCAGGGCTTTTAGTTACAATTTGTTTTTCGGTAATTAAAACTTTGGCTTTTTGACCCTTGAGGTTTTTATACGTGCCTGAAGTATCTATAATTATCAGGTCATTATTTGAAACGGGATCTTTGATTAAATAAGGTTTTGGTTTTGGCTTAACTGCTTTTGGCACTTTATCAAATTCTGGTGATTCCATAGTAAGTAGGTTACGCCTGAAACGCAGTAGTGGCATTTGTTTTAGAATATTAAAATCTCTGTTTATATTATCTTCAGCTGATAAATTATCATAAACAAAAATACTATTGGTTAAGCTATTAGATAGGTCATCAATATTGAATTTGCTTAGGTAAATAGACCACATAAAGGTCAAAATTGCCCATGCTAAAGTAAGTAATAATAGTAAATATCTAATGCCAATACCAGACCAGTTCCTGGCTACGTCCACATATAGGTTCCGGGAGTAAAACGATAAAGCAAGCGCTTGGATTAATGTATATCTTTTCATAATAAAACAAACTTGTTTAAACTTCTTATGCTATTGTCTGTATAACTATACATAATAACAATAATTTTTATATTATATTTATTAACAGTAATAACTAATTTAATGCGAAAGATAAATGAGGTACTTACAAAATTCTACTCCTGTTGGTGCCTAAAAGGCTAAACTATTGAAAATTATACTCATGTACGTTTTAGTACACTCCGTTAATTTTCAATAGTTTAGCCTTTTATCCACCTAACATAAGCGAATTTTGTAAGTACCTCAAATAAAACCATTGCTGTGTTAAACGTTTTAGTTTATATCCCCTAAACATAATCAAATAGAGGGTTCCTAATGCTTGAGCAACATAAGGAAAAGGCTAGTTCTGAAGTGGTGAACCATAAACAGCTGGCCAACGCTATTCGCGCATTAGCAATGGATGCTGTGCAGAAGGCAAACTCAGGCCATCCTGGTATGCCAATGGGTATGGCAGATGTTGCAACAGTACTTTTTAGCCAATTCTTAAAATTCAATCCAAAACAGCCAAATTGGCTAGACCGCGACCGCTTTATATTATCTGCTGGTCATGGCTCAATGTTACTATATGCACTATTATATTTAACTGGCTACGAAGATATAACTATTGATGACATTAAACAATTCCGACAACTTGGCGCTAAAACCGCTGGCCACCCAGAATATGGCCATGCTGCTGGTATCGAAACTACTACCGGTCCGCTCGGTCAAGGTTTAGCCAATTCTGTAGGTTTTGCTTTGGCTGAAAGAATGCTGGCGGCAAGATATAGTGATGCAATTATTGATCATTATACATATGTAATCGCTGGCGATGGTTGCCTCATGGAAGGTATAAGCCAGGAAGCTATATCACTGGCTGGGCATTTGCAGCTTAATAAATTGATTGTGTTGTTTGATGATAACGGGATTTCGATTGATGGCCCAACTTCTTTATCAACTTCAGAAGACCATAAAAAGCGTTTTGAAGCCTGTGGCTGGTATGTTCAATATATTGATGGACATGACCCTAAAGCTATAGCGGATGCTATTAGTAATGCTAAAGAATCTGACCGTCCGTCCATGATTGCATGTAAAACCATTATTGCATACGGAGCACCTAATAAAGCCGGTACTTCAGATGCCCATGGTTCAGCATTGGGTGATACCGAAATTAAGGGTGCACGTGAAAAATTAGGCTGGCCTTATGCCGCTTTTGAAATACCAGTTTCGCTATTAAATAGCTGGCGTAATATTGGCCTTAAATGCGAGAATGAATATAAATCCTGGCAGAAGAGGTTTGATGGCCTTGAGCCAGCCAAAAAGCATGAGTTAAATCGTGTAATGGCAGGTAACCTTCCAACCTCTTTGAATGAGACATTAGCTAAATTAAAACAAAAATATATAGATGAAAAACCTAATTGGGCAACTAGGAAAGCTTCCCAGGAAGTCCTAAAAGAGTTGGTAAAAGAAATACCAGAATTAATTGGTGGCAGTGCAGACCTTACTGGCTCAAATAATACTAAAACTGATATATTACATCCTATCACTAAAGATAATTATGCTGGCAGGTATATATATTACGGTATTAGGGAGCATGGCATGGCAGCGGCAATGAATGGTATTGCTTTGCATGGAGGTTTTATTCCTTATGGTGGTACATTCTTAGCATTTACTGATTATTGTCGGCCTTCAATCCGGCTTTCAGCCTTGATGGGCATTCGGGTAATATATGTGATGACGCATGATTCCATTGGCCTTGGTGAAGATGGTCCAACTCACCAGCCAGTGGAGCACCTCGCAGCGCTAAGATCCATACCAAATCTTAATGTCCTGCGTCCTGCTGATGCAGTTGAAACTTTAGAATGCTGGCAGTTAGCAGTAGAAGCCAAATACACACCTTCAGTTCTGGCGTTGACCAGACAAAATATTCCAACCTGTAGGACAATTGCAGGGGATAACAATTTATGCAGTAAAGGTGCTTATGTTATAAGGCCAGAAACTGGTAAGTTAGAAGTTACTATTATGGCTTCAGGTTCTGAGGTGGAGATAGCCATAAAAGCTGGCAAGATGCTTGAAGAAAAAAATATTGGTGTCCGTATAGTTTCGGTACCTTGCTTTAATTTATTTGATCAGCAAAACGATAAGTATAAATTGGAAGTAATAGGTAAACCAAAGGTAAAAGTTGCAGTAGAAGCAGCACTTGCTTTTGGTTGGCATAAATATATTGGCCACGATGGTGTCTTTGTTGGTATGCCGGGATTTGGTGCTTCAGCTCCGGCAGACGCATTATATAAACATTTTGGCATTACAGCTGATAATATTATCACCCAGGTTATGAATAAGATGGGGGAATAATAATGTCCAGACAGATAAAAATTGCAATTAATGGCTTGGGCAGAATTGGCCGTTGTGTCTTACGCGCTATCCACGAAAATGGTTTTAAAGAATTTGATATAGTTGCGGTTAACGGTCCTGCGCCTGCAGATACCCATGTTCATCTATTAAAATATGATTCTATCCATGGCATTTTCCCACATGTAGAAAAAATCTCAGAAGATGAGATCGCAATTGATAATAAAAAAATCAAATTATTCCAGGAAAAAGATCCAGCTAAATTACCTTGGGGTGATCTTGGTATCGATATTGTTTTAGAATGTACTGGTAAATTTAAAACTACAGAAGATTTAACTAAACATTTAGCAGCTGGTGCTAAGAAAGTACTAGTTTCTGCACCGGTTGATGGTGAAGAAGTAATGATTGTCTATGGCGTTAATAATGGAGCATTGTTACCTGATCATAAAATTATTTCAGTAGGCTCTTGCACAACTAACTGCCTGGCGCCAGTTGCTAAGGTATTAAATGATTCTATAGGCATAGAAAAAGGGTTTATGACTACAATCCATGCTTATACCAATGACCAGAATATTATGGATAATAGCCATAAGGATTTAAGACGTGCCAGGGCTGCGGCAATGTCCATGATCCCAACTTCAACCGGTGCAGCTAAATCGATTAGTAAAGTTATACCTGAATTAAAAGGTAAATTAGATGGTACCTCTATCCGTGTACCAGTACCAAATGTTTCTATGATTGATTTAACATTCACTTCAGTTAAGCCAACCAGTGGTGATGAAATAAATAAGATTATAAAAAAAGCATCTGAAGGTAGTTTAAAAGGTATACTTGGCTTTAATGATGAAGATTTAGTATCAGTAGATTTTTTACATAATTCACATAGTTCGATATTTGATGCAACTGGTACCAAAGTAGTCGGGGGTAATTTCTGTCGGGTAGTTTCCTGGTACGACAATGAATGGGGATTTTCTATCAGGATGTTGGATGTGGCCAATTTGATAGCTAAAGCATTGTAGAAGTTTAGGGCCTTTATGGAGATAAATACTTTAAAAGATTTGGATTTAAAACATAAAACAGTTCTATACCGGGCTGATTTGAATGTGCCTATGAATAATGGCCGTATAGAAGATAAAACCCGTATAGAACGTTTAGTGCCAACCATAAAATATCTCATCAAACATAAAGCGAAAATTGTAGTTTTATCTCATTTCGGTCGGCCAAAAGGTGAATTCGAACGAGAGTTTTCTCTGGCACCACTGGCTGATGCTCTTGGTTTAGCCTTAGGTGGTATTGATGTTAAGTTCGCATTGGATTGTATTGGTGATGAGGTCAAAGCTTCTATTAAAAATATGGAATTTGGCGATGTTTTACTTTTGGAAAATTTAAGGTTTCATGCTGGTGAGACAGAAAATTCTGATAGTTTTATCGAACAGCTGGCTAGCCTAGGTGATGTTTATGTTAATGATGCCTTTTCATGTTCCCATCGCGCACATGCTTCAATTGTAGGTATTGCACAAAAATTACCATCCGCCGCAGGTTTCTTACTGCAGGACGAAATAGAAAATCTGGAAAAAGTATTGGATAATAGCCAATCACCTATATGCGCAGTTATTGGCGGTTCTAAAGTCTCCACCAAGCTTGAATTACTTCATTCATTAATAGGCAAGGTAAGGCTGATAATAATTGGCGGCGCTATGGCTAATACATTTTTAAAAGCCCAGGGTATTGGTATTGGTAAGTCATTATACGAAGATGGCTTAGTGGGTGCAGCTGCAGAGATTATGAAAGCAGCAAAAGATAGTGGCTGCGAAATAATATTGCCATCAGATGTAGTAGTAGCATCGGAATTTAAAGAAAAAACCCGCTGTGAAGTAGTGCCGGTAGAAAATGTTGCCAAGGACAAAATGATACTTGATATTGGTCCGAGTACCATAGCCCAGATCGTCTTGAAACTAAATAACTATAAAACTTTAATCTGGAATGGCCCAATCGGCGCCTTTGAATGCCGCCCATTTGATGTTGGCACCATCAGTCTGGCCAGAAGCGTTGCTATGCTAACCTCCCAAGGGAACTTAACCAGCGTAGCTGGCGGCGGCGATATTGTTGCCGTGCTTGGTATTGCTGGCATAACCGATTCCTTTAGCTACATCTCCACTGCCGGCGGCGCCTTCCTCGAATGGCTGGAGGGTAAAAAATTACCTGGTGTGGCGGTTTTAAGTAAGAAAGTGGCTTAGGAAAGTAGCGTAAATCCACAGCAGAAAATTAAGGAAAATACGACTTAATCGCTGTTTTTAGGTTCAAGCAACTCTATTTTTTGAGGGAGCTTAGACATCATTAAATCTATACGTGGATCTTCAGAGCTGCATTGGTAAACAGTTTTATAAATATCCTTTATCCATAAAATTAGCTTGTTCTTAGGGATCTCTTTTTTATAGGCGCCAGATAGCAATAGAAGTAGCATTTCAGGTGGTGTGCCGTTGGTAGTAAGCGGTAGGATATATTTTATGCCTTCTATATATCGGCTACCTTGGCGTTGATAAAAAATCATGCGTTTTTTTCTGAGGTCCTGGTCTGCTGATGCCTGATATGGAGAATCAATTTCAATAATCATGTGGCGTTCGTGAAATATTTTGGTTAAGTAACCAAATATCTTTTTACCATAGCCTTGATTGCGATAAGTATGATCTACTGCCATATAATCAAGCAAACAAAAATCTAAATCTTTGGGAGAGTAAACAATAGCAAATCCTAAAGTTTTATCCAGATCACGTAATACATAAAAATAAAAATTAGTATTATTTAACATATTTTTAAGCATTGAAGGGGGATTCTGCTCTAATATATTTATTGAACTAGTATAAATTGTTATTAGCTCATCCATTAGGATCTTGTGGTCATCTTTATTTGTAAGCCTGATAATGTTCATTGAGCTACTTATTTGCTGTAGAAAAACCCAAACTATCAATGACCAATTTATAAAATTCGTCTTTAAATTTAGGCCTATTATCTTCACGTTTAAACCACGCATAATGCAATTTGCCTTCTACAGCAATAATTGGTAGCCAGGTATCCTGTAATTGTTTGTCGGTCATACATTTATCATAAATAGTTTCCAGAAAATTCCAGACCATAAATGCGTATATATCATATTTTTCTTTGTGCTCCTCAGTAGTTATGGTTTCAGGATTCAGCACAAATGTGTTGTGAAAGGCTATATTAAGCAATGTTTGATAAGCTTTATCAATTTCATTATAATGAGCTGCCTTTAGTGCGCGTGTATAGGCAAAAATTGAATAAAATAACGCCGATCCGCCGAGGCAAATTGCTATAAGGGATGAAATTGCCTGGACTAACTGTATGGTTGTATCGTTGAGCATGTAAATATAACTAAATGTTATTTGTTGTTGTTTTAGAACTGATATAATTAGTTAGTTTGTTGCAGGCATTTTGTCAAATTTTAGTTTTGGGTAAAATCCAATCAGGTTCTTAAGCAATGAATAATAATAAAACGATCTCAGGCTCAGAATGGACTGTTTATATTTTACACTGCGCAGATGAGAGTTTTTATACCGGTATAGCAAAAAATCTAGACCGTAGGTTAAAGGCCCATGAAATGGGCAAAGGAGCTAAATATACCAGAGGCAGAAAACCATTTAAGGTGGTTTATATTGAAGTTCATCAATCCAGAAGCGCAGCGTCCAAACGGGAAAATCAAATTAAGTTACTAAACCGGGAAGATAAAATTGATTTAATCACAAAATACAAATTAAGGTGTCATTATATGGCGTATTGAATTTATTGCATTTTAATAAGCAATGGCGGCTTTGTTTTAGATGGCATGATAATAATGCTCACGATGTTGAAATAGTTGATTATCACTAAAGGTACAGCAATGCCGAAAAAACTTAAGTTAATTACGCCAGGAGATGTTTTGTTGACTGAATTTATGCAGCCTTTGCATATCAGCCAGAACCAGTTGGCACGTGATATTGACGTGCCCACAAGCCGTATTAATGCAATTGTAAAAGGAAAAAGGTCAATAAATGCTGATATGGCTTTAAGGCTTAGCAAATATTTTAAAACTTCTGCATATTTATGGATGAATTTACAAAGTCATTATGACCTCGAATTAGCAGAAATTAAAATTTGGCCTAAAATTTCCTTAAGGATTAGGACCTTACCAGAAATGGATAGTAGTCTCTTAACTACTTAAGTATCCACGGATGATCCGTTCATTTTTACTATTTTCGTTAAAACTACCCTGTATGGATATCTTAGCAACTCACATATATATAATGTGATATATTGTATTATACATTTTTCTTGTGGCATATATGTTTTTTTGCTATTAAGAAGCCAGCATTTTAAAAGGAAATATATGGAAGACGAAGATATAAATACAGGTGGGCAGGCGAAAAACGAGAAAATCAAGTTAGATAGCGTCTATCTAAAAGGTAATATAGTAGAAGAATTAGCCGATAGTAATCCATTTGTATCTAAAGAATCATATGAATTATTAAAATTTCATGGGTCATATCAAGGCTTTAACCGTGATACTGCCACTAAGCTGAAACAAGGTGGTGAGCAGAAAGAATGGGAATTCATGGTTAGAATGAAATGTCCTGCTGGTCGCCTAACGCCTAAACAATATTTAACTTTAGATGATTTATGCGGTAAATATGCCAATAATACCCTTAGGATTACTACCAGGCAGACTTTCCAATTTCACTGCATAGTTAAACAAAATTTGAAGAAACATATTGCTGGTATTAATGAGGCGTTATTGTCTACATTAGGCGGCTGTGGCGATGTGGTAAGAAATATTACCTGCACATCGGCACCAATTAAAGATGCGGTTCATCAAAAATTATATGCGGATGCCTTGGAAATTGCAGCGCATTGTGCACCAAAAACTTCAGCCTATCATGAAATATGGTTAGATGGTGAGAATGTTGCACGTACATCAGATAATGATAATCTTGAGCCTTTATATGGCAAATATTATCTGCCACGTAAATTTAAAATCGGCCTGGCCATTCCTGAAGATAATTCAGTTGATGTACTGACTAATGACCTTGCAATTGTTTTACTGTTTAAAGGTGATGTATTAGAAGGCTACAACATTTATATTGGTGGTGGTTTGGGCATGTCCCATAACCGTCCTGCTACTTATCCAAGGCTAGCTACACCAATTGCCTTTGTTAAACCAGATGAATTGATCCAAGTAGTTGAGGCAGTAATAAAGCTGCAGCGTGATCATGGTGATAGAACTAACCGTAAACATGCCAGGCTTAAATATGTAGTACAGGAAAAAGGCCAGGAATGGACACGTAAAACTCTTGAGGAATATTTCGGGAATAAAATGCAGGATGCCAGAGCTATTGAAAGTTTTAAAGTGGTTGACCATATGGGCTGGCATGAGCAAAAAGATGGTAAATGGTACCTTGGTGTGCCGGTGGATAGTGGCCGTATTGAAGATAATAGCCACGTAAAATTACGTACTGCTTTGCGTGAAGTGATAAATAAATATCAACTGGATATAATATTAACTCCTGATCAAAATATAATTTTTGCTGATATCCCAGCGGATAATAAAGCTAAAATTACTGCAGAATTAAAAAGTTATGGCATGAAACTGCGTGAAGATATAACTGATTTTCACCGTAATTTTATGGCCTGTGTAGCCCTGCCTACCTGTGGCCTGGCCCTTACTGAAGCTGAGCGTGTATATGTGCCATTAGTTGATGTAATTGAAAAAGTAATGGCGGATTGCGGTATATTAAATGAAAGAATCTCAATCAGAATTGCCGGCTGCCCTAATGGCTGTTCGCGTCCTTATGTTGGTGATATTGGTATAGTTGGCCGTATGCCCGGGCATTATGCTTTGTTTATCGGAGGGGACTTTGAAGGAACCCGCCTTAATAAGAAGATTATGGACCGTGTACCATATGAAAAATTAAATGAAGTCTTTGCTGTTATGTTTGGTAAATATGTAGCGGAAAGACAAAATGGTGAAGAATTTGGTAATTTTGCCCATCGTATTGGGGTTGATAAGGTAGCTTTACATATAGAGCAATCCTTAGGACAACAGTATAAATGGGCGAAAGTAGTAACGGCATAAAAATGCTGCCAGTAGCTTTAAAATTGAGCAATTTAAAAATTATTTTGGTAGGGGTTGGACAACCACTAACCAGACGTATAGAGATGTTACAAAAAGCCGGGGCCAATAATGTGGTAATTTATACCACCGGTACTGAAGATTATAAGTCACATAAGATAAATTGGCCGATATTACAAGGATTACCAAAAGAAGAGGATATACAAGGTAAGCATATATTACTTGTAGCAGGTATCTCTGACAAAATAGCTTTTCCACTGGCAGATATGGCAAGACAGTGTGGCTTGATGATAAATGTTGAAGATCGCCCGGATTATTGTGATTTCTATTACTCTGCAATTGTCAGGCGTGGTGATTTGTTAATTGGTGTTAACACTAGTGGTAAAAGTCCAGTACTTACAGTTAGGATTAAAAAGTTATTGGAGTCAATTTTTACTCCTGATTGGGCTGATAAATTGACTGAGTTGGCGAGTTTACGTAACTCGATGAGAAGCAAAGGTATGGCTATTGAGGAAATTATAAAAGAAACTAACAGGTATATAGATGAGAAACAGTGGTTTAGCGATCAAATCTATCCTAGACACCGAGGAGAATGATGTGGAAACTTCATTAACCAGGTTGCAGACATTTTATGGGCAGTTAGAAGGCAAAGAACTGCTTCAGGCGATGATCAATGATGAATTCCCTGATGAGATTGCTATGGTATCATCTTTTGGTGCTGGTTCGGCGGTATTGCTTGCCATGGTTGCGGAGGTAAATCCAGCAACTCCTATAGTTTTTCTAGATACTGGTAAACATTTTAAAGAAACATTGGAATATGTAGACACTATCAAGAACAAGCTTGGTTTAACTAATTTAGTAACTCTACATCCAGATACCAATCTTTTAAAAAACAGCGATCCAAAAGGTGATTTATGGCAGAGCAATCCTAACCGTTGCTGCTGGCTTAGAAAAGTAGCGCCACTAGAAAAATATCTAGATGATAACAAGATAAAGGCTTTAATTACTGGTCGTAAACGTTATCAGACAGTTCTCCGTGCCCATATGAATAATATCGAGCTGCATGAAGATAACCGTTTCAGGGTTAATCCATTAGCCGGCTGGAATCAACAAATGACTATATCTGAATTTAAAAGGATGGGTTTACCTGAACATCCATTAGTTGCTAAAGGTTATTTATCAATAGGCTGCGAACCATGCACTGTACCGGTAAAACCAGGCCAGGATGAAAGGGCAGGTAGATGGGCCCATACAGCAGATATGCCAGGTGGCCAGCAGAAGGTTGAGTGTGGTTTGCATGTTGAAGGCAAGAGTGCGTATGCACCAGCGAAGCCAGTTTGGGAGATATAGTGAGTACCGTATAATGTCATCCCCGCACAAGGCGGGGATGACATTATACGGTACTAAGAATTACAATACGAATAGAGGGTATAAGTAATGAAAACAAAGATTTCGCACCTTGATAGCCTTGAGGCACAGAGCGTTTATATAATCAGGGAAGCATTTAATAAGATACCAAAAATCGGTATGTTTTGGTCGTTTGGTAAAGATAGTACGGTGATGATTCATCTATGCCGTAAAGCATTTTTTGGCAATATCCCATTTTCCCTGATCCATTGTGATACTGAGCTGGAAATGGATGAAGTTTACGAGTACCGTGATAAGTACGTTAAAGAGTGGAAGATTAATTTAATCACAGAAATTTGCCCACCACTTGAAACCACTGACCCAACATTACCTCATTCTGCAAGAATTGCGGCACGTAAAACTGGTGGTGTAAAACAAGTTTTAGATAAATATAAATTTCAGGCATTAATTGCTGGCATAAGACGTGATGAAGAAGGCACGCGTGCAAAAGAGAGATATTTCAGCCCACGTAATGCTGAAAACCAATGGGATGTAAAAGATCAGCCACCAGAGTTCTGGGACCAGTACACAACAGATTTCCCGCCAGGTACTCATGTACGGGTACATCCTTTACTGCATTGGACCGAACTTGATGTTTGGAAATATATAAAACGTGAAAATATTCCAGTAGTGCCACTTTATTTTGCCAGAAGATATAATGAATTTTTTGGTAAAGACTATGGCAATAAAATAATGCGTTTTCGTTCCCTGGGCGAGAAAGGTATTACATTCCCATTAGAAAGCACAGCATCAAATATTGATGAAATCATTGAAGAGTTAGAACATACCAAAGTTCCTGAACGTTCAGGCCGGCCTATGGGGGCAGATGAAGATGAATCAAGCTTCGAGCGTCTCCGCGCTGATGGTTATATGTAGAATTGGGAATTAGATAGGTTTAATATGTTAAATAACACAGCAAGAAAACTAAATATACAAGCAGCTCCTATGGATAACCGCGAACAAATGAAGATTGTTATAGTTGGTCACGTTGATCATGGTAAATCAACTTTAGTTGGCCGCCTTTTCTATGATACGGGTTCATTGCCAGATGGTAAATTTGAACAGGTTCAAGCCAGCTGCAAACGCCGTGGTATGCAATTTGAATGGTCATTCCTTATGGATGCATTGCAGGCGGAGCGTGACCAGGAAATTACTATTGATACATCACAAATCTGGTTTAAAACCAAAAACCGTGATTATGTAATTATAGATGCACCAGGCCATAAAGAATTCTTAAAAAATATGATATCAGGCGCTGCCAGTAGTGAATCAGCTTTATTGTTAATTGATGCAAAAGAAGGTGTACGTGAACAATCAAAACGCCATGGCTATCTCTTACATTTGCTGGGTATCAGACAGTTAGCTGTTGTTGTAAATAAAATGGACCTGGAGGATTATTCAGAAGAAAAATTTAATAAAATAAAACAGGAATATTCAGAATATCTAAAGGGCATCGGGGTAATACCGATTGATGTGATCCCAATTTCTGCCCGCGAAGGAGAAAATTTAGCCAAACGTTCAGCCCATATGCCTTGGTATAAAGGGCCTACAGTGATTGAGGCACTAGATAAATTTAATAAAAAGCCTGATCTACAGGAGTTGGCTTTAAGATTTCCCATCCAGGATGTTTACCGTTTTGATGAGCATAAACGGATTTTTGCCGGACGGATTGAAAGCGGCGAAATTAAAGTTGGTGATGAGCTAATATTCTCGCCATCAAATAAAACTTCCAAAGTAAAAACTATTGAATGTTGGAATGAAGTTACGCCACAAACCAGCGCAAAGGCTGGTATGAGTATAGGTATTACCCTGGATGAACAAATTTTTGTGCAAAGAGGGGAAATCGCAAGCCTTAAAATTGATGCGCCAATTTTAACTAATATATTCCGCGCCCGCTTATTTTGGCTAGGTAATAAGCCACTCTATGCTGGTGACCGGTTACGTATGAAAATAAATACTAGTGAATACCGGGTGGAAATTAAAACCATAGAACAAGTAGTAAACACAGATAATCTATCTCATGGCCAATCTAAGGTAATTAATAAAAACGATGTGGCAGAAGTTGTAATCAGGGTACGTGGTATGGCGGCCTTAGATGAATTTGAACAAAATGAGAGAATGGGCCGCTTCATGCTACTTGATGGCTATAATATAGTAGGCGGTGGCATTATCAGCATGGAAGGCTTCCCGAATCAGCGGGTTGAGAAAAAATACAAATCAGAGAATTTATTTAGCGCAATTGATTTGGTGACGTCTGAGCAAAGGGCGATAGTAAATGGCCACTTGGGCGGTATACTCTGGTTTAGCGGTTTATCTGGAGCTGGTAAAACTACTTTAGCCATGGAGTTAGAAAAAAGATTATTTGCCAAAGGTTACCAGATATTCGTATTAGATGGTGATAATATCAGAAAAGGCCTGTGTTCTGATCTTGGCTTTGAACCCAAAGACCGTTCAGAAAACTTAAGACGTGTAGCTGAAGTGTCAGCATTATTTGCCAAAGCTGGAGTAATTGTTATTACCGCCTTTATATCACCTTATACGAAGGATCGCCACAATGCCCGTGCTGCTGCACCTGATTGCTTCCATAGTATATATATCAAAGCTGATATGAAAACATGTGAAGAGCGGGATCCAAAAGGTTTATATAAAAAAGCCAGGGCAGGGGAGATCCAGCATTTTACTGGTGTTTCTGATAAATTTGAAGAGCCACAAAACCCAGACCTGGTTATAGAAAATGCTAAACAGACTCTAGAAGAAAGCTTACGACAGCTGGAAGAATATATCGATCAAAATCTAGTGGTACCAGTTAAACTCATGTCATCAGAGGATTCTTCCGGGTCTGGGATATAATAATGTATAGAGAATGTCATCCTGGAAAATTTGCAGAAGGCAAATTTATCCAGGATCCATTCCACAAAGTAAAGGAAGTTGATTAGCAATGGTTAGTAAACCATTGCTATGGTGGAGCAGAAGAGTTTTTTTCTTGCTATACTGAATATAGCAATGGTTTACTAACCATTGCTAATCAAGGACGGAGTTTGCTGATAAATGGATCCTGGATAAATTTGCCTACTGCAAATTTTCCAGGATGACATTCTGGGGTTATATTTTACTTTCCTCATTAGCTCAGTCATCCATTCTATCAGCGCTATGGTAATAATAAAAGAAATAGGATTAAAATGAAGTTAGGTTTTTCTATACAATTTGAAGAATTATATTCACAAACCGGCCTTACCCGCCTGGATAGTATTTTCATTAAAGATTTATCTGAAGCCAATGCTGATTTACATAATAAACTAGTAACAGCCAGGCTGGACCCTAAACAACTGGATAAAAAAAGCGAATCCAATTTATTGATAGATTTAGCACCCTATGTTGAGGATTTTACCGCTAAATTATTTGGTATTGAAAAAGACGTCAGGGAACTGGCTAAAGCCCATGATCAACTGGCTAATATTTATACCTGCAAAAGATTATTTGTCCAGCGTCAGGCCTTGAAGAAATACAATGAACAACAGGCGCACGAATTTGATGGTGAATCTTTAAATAAAGAATTAGAAATTTTATTTGGTACCAAACTTAGCGAAGAATCTTTTTCTGAACATGTCAATAATTGGCTGGAAGATAAAGTTGCTAATGAGCATAAAATTGATATAGCGGCAAAATACTCATCCTGGGCTATATATACTCATGCTGGGCAGTATAAGCATAAAATTGGTGTTCTATTTAAAATTCCTAAAAAACTTGATTTCTTTAACCTGGTACCGGTTGAAACAGAAATTATAGGTGGCGTTACGGTAAAAAAATTATCTAAGCATGAATTACGTATGCGTGATGGTTTTGCTTTGACCGATAATGGCGGAAGTTTGAAACAAGCTCTGGATGATGCTAATTATTGCATTTACTGCCATAATCAGGGTAAGGATTCATGCTCGACTGGATTAAAAGAAAAAGATGGGTCATTCAAACGGACAATTTATGAAGTGAAACAGGCAGGTTGTCCTCTGGAAGAAAAAATTTCTGAAATGAATACGCTAAAAGCGCGTGGTGTATCATTAGGTGCGTTGGCAATGGTAGTAGTAGATAATCCAATGTGCGCAGGTACCGGCCACCGTATTTGCAATGATTGCATGAAAAGTTGTATTTATCAGAA
>Ga0206814_10026_pt1 | contig 38157 bp, 32 predicted proteins | sample Alteio_BWOrgCont_90_FD_152850 | JGI IMG/M metagenome (GOLD analysis project Ga0206814, IMG submission 152850) | Enriched cells from forest soil in Barre Woods Harvard Forest LTER site, Petersham, Massachusetts, United States -... | ecosystem: Environmental > Terrestrial > Soil > Temperate forest >...
GCTACGGCGGCCAACTCACGGAATGGCTCATCACCCAGACGAATGAGTTCAAGGCAGCGATTCCCACGGCCGGCATCGCGAATCTGGTCAGCTACAACTACATGACCTATTACAACCAATATGAAGAAATGGAATTCGGCCAATTCCTGCATCAGGGCACGCTGATGGATGAAGCCTGGAGGCGCTCGGCCCTCAAATATGTGTCTGCAGCCCATACGCCGACGCTTATCGTTCACGGCGAAAACGATAACGACGTGCCGATCGCCGAGGCCGAGCAATTCTTCATCGGATTGAAAGACGTCGGCACGGAGGCTGTATTCGTCCGCTACCCTCGCGAAGGCCACGGACTGCAAGAGGTCAAGCACCAGATCGACTGGACCGACCGTTCGATCGCTTGGTATGAAAAGCATTTCCCGAAACCCGGCGCCCTTGGCGTCACCAACGTCCAACCGTGAGCGTCAGCTTGCGTAATCGATCACTGCGCTGATGTCTTGGGTTCGAAGTGCGCAGTGGGATTCTTCGCGTTGGCCTTTCATGGTTTGCGAGGGGTAGGGGCTCAACGACGGCCGGGCTGCTCATTCGAGTGGCCGGGAAAGTCTGGTGCGATGGGTAAAGCTACTGATAGAGTGTCGTGGAAGGAGTAGTCAGCGTATGAAATCCGCGGCCCTAGCTCTTCTCCTCTTTGCTGCTGTTTCTTCTCCTGCTTGTGCGCAAACGAATGCAAAGACACAGAATCCGAATCCCCAGCCTAGCAGAATCACGATTGAAGCGACGGAGTTGGACAAAAAAATATTGCTAGAGAAATTGAAGGTCCACGGTGCCGACCATAAATTAAGGTTCGTTCTTGCTGAAAAAGATTTTGATTACCGCATTGTCTTCAGCACGGGTCAACGTGGCTACCAAACTGGTTACGGTGAGATGAACTCAAGTGGGTCAAGCGTTCAAGTGTATGACTCTAAAGGAACGGAGCTATTCGCCTTTAATAGAGCCGGGCGGGCGACAGATTCAGGTGCTACGAACGCTGCGGCCAAGGAAATCATAAAACGTCTGCGAAAGCTACAGTGATGGTCAGTTTATCGGAGTTCCAAAACGTACCCCGGCATTATTGGTCCTTTCTCTCAGCTGCTTCCCGAATGGCATTCATCTTTCGTTCCGATTCCTCAAAAACCGTAAAGGCATTGACAATGCGAGTAAGCATCGGCTCGGCGTTCTTGAGATTTACATGAGCGGCTTTGATGAGACTGTCCTGGCGATATGTGACTCGGTCTTCCGCGTAATACCGATCTATTTCATAATCAGCCTTTGAGACCAGCCGGAACGCGTCTCTAACTTCCCTCCACAGTTCATTCGATTGCCTCCCTGCCTGAATCCAAACAGAACTCGCATCCACAGGCATAAGCCGGCTCGCCTTGTTAACCGCATTCCATTTATTATCATCGAAGAGATTCAACCAATATTGCACTTGACTTTGCACATCGTCCAGAATCGGAAGAACGCGCCACAATTCACGAAGCTGCTGGTCCTGCGTTTGGCGCTTCAACAAATTCAAACTCTCGAATGCAAAGTCGGCCTGCTCCTTCGCAGCGTTTGCTTGCTTACTCAAAATTCCCAGTTGTTTTTGTGTCTCTTCGTGTTGCTGTTTTTTATCCCGCCGCTCATCTCGCCGATTTATGTAGTCCAGCCCAAAGATTAGAATCAGTGCGATCCCCTCGACCCACACCGCGACGTATTCGTGTGCTTGAAGCCATTGTTCGATTTCATGGAACGACATGCGCGGATACTATCACGCTTGGGCGATAAGTCCACAAAGTGATACCCTGCGAGCATGGCGCGTCGGATGTTAAAAGCCTTCAAATTCGTCCTGCTCCTCCCGTTGCTATCGTCTCAGGTAGTTGCCCAGACAACTGACGCTTGCAAAGCGGACGTGCGGTATTTGAAGTTGCCCGAGCGTGCCCTTATTGACGACGTGCTTGGGCTATCAGAACCCCCCGTCGTATTTTTGTTTTCACAAGATGGGTTTGATTTCTATTCCGCAACTGATTTCAAGGCGACTAAAGGTCTCCGTAGACTTGGATTAGCGGTAGCCGACGCTTTCACAATTATTGTGGTCTACCAAGATGACCGAGCACGCCGGAAAAAAATCGCATCGTTACAAGTACAATATCCCTACACCCATTTTGAAGATTTGAAGTTTTCGACGTGGCGATTCGAGCTAACTCCCGTCTGGATCGACAACGTACTCAGGAGAAAATGGCTTGTTTCAGGAATGGCGTTTTTCAAACCAGTTTCGTGTGAGCCAGCGGAAGCGAAAATCCCCTTATCATCTCAGGGCTATCTTGAAGCATCTATAAACTGCCACAATCGCATAGTCGGGCAAATGCCTCCAATGACAATTCCCGAAAACCAGCGACTACCAGCCGCTCCCAATACCGTAATGAGTAGGGCTGTCGATGCGATGCGCGAACTGCTGAAATCCAACGGATTGCCGAACTAAAGCGGCCCCCGATAATCACGGCACTTGCAGCCCGGATAGTGGCACGGCTGAGCGGGTGAGCCACGTTTCTAGTGATGGATCGCTATGCCGTGAGCTAATCATCGTCATCGCAAGTGCTGCGTATCGAAGCGCATTTTTCATGACGCAGATGCTAGCACAGGTTTGCTCAACTCCTGGTGTGTCGGCTAACCGGACAAATGGCTCCTAGTACTCATCCTGGTTTCTGCAAGTTAATTCTGCTCGTTTCCCTACTGCGCTCGCCACTCGAGAATGATCGCCCTGAATTTCTTCGCGACAGAGGCCGAGTGTTCCCGGCGTATTAGTTCGAGTTGCTCTTTCGAGAGTTCCAGATGGCGAGCGCGGCATCTCGGCGTTACGATTCCAACGGATAAAATGGCGATCGCAAAAAGAATTGCCCCAACATACAAGAACTCGACTAGCCCTGTGGCAAGCACAGCGCCGCAGTAGAAAAAGATGCCCGATACATAACAGATGATAGATACGTCGCATGAGGTTGAATAGACAATGCCATTAGAATAGAAGTGTTGTTTTTGAGCCACTAATTGGGGGTTTTCGTCCACTGTCTCCCAAAACACTCCAGCGAGTTTCTTATATATTTCTTTTTCAAGAAGTCGCTGTTTCTCGGCCTCCGTGATCGCAAGGTCTGTCGGAACTAAATCCAGGATTGCCTTTCGAATTTGCGGGCGAACATGCATTTCCATTTCGTCATCCCACAAAACGCCGCGGACGTTTAGCCCGACATAGAAGAAACCCAGAACGACAGCAATTGCTGGGACGAGAGTGTCGTGATAAAGCTTGAATTGTTCGCCATTCGTGGCTTTGACCATAATCCATGGGAGTGCACAAGCTGCAAAAATAAAGACGGGTACGCGTTTTCTCCAACGATCTAGTTCATCGAGAGACATCGAAACTCCATTCTTTCTGAATAGCAGCTATTTCATCCTGGCTTATGAGCTCCAGCCCGGAACGTTCTTGAGCCTTAAGCAGTTCGGCTAAGGCAATTCGCCTCCAAGCCAAGGTCATTGGACCTAGGCCGGGCTGTCCATTCCTTCGTCGTGGCCATCGGTTCTTCTTCATATTTCGCTCGCGTTCGAGCCAAAGCCTGAACTCTAGCAGTGGTTCCAGTCGATTTTCGCCATGAGCTATTAGATTGCGTAAAGTCACGCCGTTTTTTGCGACAGTGCATGTCCAACACCCGAATCTTGCCTTCCCACAGGGTGCGCCCTGCACGTCTCGGACGGTCGGACATTCTCCAGACGCTCCTGCATAAAGCTCCGCAACCTGTTTCGCTCGCAGCGTTCGGGGCCGGTCGATCAGGAGGTTAACCAGCCAAACGTCACCGATTGAATAATCCACGATTGGCATGAATAAACGCCGGTTGTCCTCGCCCCGTTGATGTTTCCAAAAGCGGCTGTTAGTTTTGTTTTCAGACAAGGTTAGCTGTCGCGTGGCGCTCTCAGATTCACGGACGCCCAGAACGACTGTGGCGGAAGTAAGTTTTTGAGATTCAAGAAACCGGGTGACGGGGTCGATTCTCAGTCGATCCGTACACCAGCGGAATTTGTCAGTTGGTGGCGGGTAGCCACGACCGATGACTTTCACGAAGAAGCGCTCACTAAGTGAGGGTGAGACAACCTTCGCATAAATCGGTAACTCGAATGCCCTCGCTTCCTTTTCCAACCCATTCAATGCCTTGCGGGCCAGTGCCGCGGCCATGGGTATCTCGACCCCTGTGTCGCAATAGATGACCGTCACGGGCTTGTGGCGGATTCGAACCCGAAGCAGGCTCTGAAAAACTAGCTTTACGACTGCAGTCGAGTCTTTACCACCACTGTAGCCAACAATCCATGGTTCATGATCCGCTTTATACGCGGCGATGATTCGGGGAATTGTGTCAGCGAGTTGGGAGCTATTCGGCAGTCGCCGCAGACACTGAAGCATTTCTCTGGTTGCTGGCTCTAGGGACATGGGTTACGAAACCTAATTCTAATTGGATTGTAGGACATCGAGGGATATAGTATGCATGACGTATCTAGGAAATAAAGGGATACGCTCAGTTAGCGAAAACAATCAGACATGCAAGCATTCTCTGAACTCGTTCGCCGAGTCAGCACTTTTTTCCTTGCCGTATTCCTCTGGCTGCACGCTCTGTTTCTCTGGAGCGCTGACTCGACTTCAATTTCCAAGCACATCCAATTTCTGCATCTGACTACGACGGAAGCCATCCTATTCGCTTTATTAGTCATTTTCACCTGTGCATCAGGATCGGGTTTTTGGAAGCCATTCCGCAGCCTCGCCTACATTTATTTCTTCCCTTTCGTGGTGCTTGCTTTTGCGTTGTATTGGTTCTTTTTAGTCCTGCGTGCGTTGCACAGGTGGTTTAAGGCTCAAACTAGTATTGGGCCGCCCAGTGACAAGCTGATTGAACAGGAATCTTCCCAGCTCGTTCCATCAACCGAGGCCAATCAGGATAACAAGGTAGGAATTAAGAAAAGAGTGCTAGAACTCCTGCAATTTCTTCTCCGGCCATTTCGCAGATTTATGCTTCTCTGGTGCATTCTTCTGTTGGTGACCACTCACAAATCGGTCTTGTGGCTGTGCCTAGTGGTAGTTCTCATCCAGTTGATCCGAAAAGTATTCTTCATCCTGCAAATCACCCTTTTTTCGGGCCCCTTTCTTGCTAAACTCGCAGCAAATTTACTTAACATTCTTGACAAACCACTCGCGGCCCTTGCAGCCGTTACAAGTGACGCTCCTACAAGAGATCTGAAAAGCTTGTGGGATCAATTGAACGTATTGAGAAAAGTACTCAATTTTCTGAAAGAACCATACTTGCTTTCGAGATGGGCATGGGTCGTCGGAATCATTTTCGTCGGATCAATCTACGTTTATTTCTCAGTTCTTTTTTCGTTTGCCTATTACCGGATTGCCAGAGTAAATAGTGTTAAATATTCATGGACGGATGCTTTGGTTCTTCGGTGTTTATCCCCTTCGCATACTCAGATTTGCCGCGGATAATATGGATAAGATTGCTGAGTTACACTCATGCAGCGCTTGTTCTTGCGATTGGAATCGGAACGGTAGTGAATTTCTTACGCCGCAGATTAGATGGGGTCCGCAAGGCCGCAACCGAATTGAGTGACCGTCTTACGGATCCAGTGGTTCGTGACAAACTGCAAATCCCCGAAGTAACGATTGCTAGTTCAACGCCTCTCACTCCTCCCGATGCTCCAAAATAGTTTAGGGGACGACGCTGGCGGCTAAATCCTATTTACCCGGTGTCTTGCGATGGTAGGATTCCCACGAATCCTTCTGAGATTCTATAAAAGGTGACCTCAAACTCAACTAAAGTCATGTCCAGCGACAACGATAGCGACGTAAGGCTTGCCGAGCTTATATGGCGCACAGTCAAGCTAAGAGTGTCCCTGCTTGTACTTACAAATCTTGTCCTCCTTGTAGTTTGGTCTTCGATGGCCAATGGCAAGAAGCAGGCGGCTGCAGTTGACGTAGAGTTCTGCAAGCAATTGGTGGCTGAACAGAACGAGACCACTCCAGCGGTCAAAATGTCAGATACAGATTGGTGTACAGCGAGCGGAGCGCGAAGTTTTGTGGAGGGTACCCGAGCGACCAATGGTCTTCTGCTGAAGGGTTGGGAAAGCCTTTATCAGGATGAAGCAACTAGAGAAGGCGCGGACAAAATTCTTAAAATGTACAGCAAGAAGAACCAAATTCTGAATGAGTACGACACTAAACGGCGCGACGCCTTTCCTCTGCAAGTTCAATTGTCCCCCGAATACTCTGGTAGCAGTATTGTTTTGAACGGGCAATTTGCGGCGACACTTCTCCCTTTCTGTGCGTTGATTATATTTTCGATCGTCCTTGTCTTAGGCTTTCAGCAGATTTCTTATAAGCGGCAGCTCGAATCTTCTCTACTGCCCGCCGGGTATGCGGATACCAGCGACCGTGCGACGAGAATTGCACGGGGCCAATTCTTCGCCGGGCTGGACACGGGCTCACGCTTCGGAAACTGGGGCCTGATTTCCCCCGAAACACTGACTATTGGCTGTTTGTATTTACTTTTTGGAGTGGCATTATTTTCGGTCGTCGTATCTGTCATCTCAGACCTTGTGCATCTGACTGATTCGGTCCTCATTAGCTACCCTGCAGCTCTCTTGGCTCTGGCATTTGCCCTTGCTCTGTTTTTGAGCAAAACGCGCAGACGATATACCCAGCTTTTCCCAAGGCCATCGGCAACACACGAGCGAAGAACCAGATGGTCTTTTGTGATGTTTCACTGGAAAGAAGCCGCTCTCGCTGTGGTTGGCCTAATTTCACTACTTTTGCCGTGGGCGCGGGGAATCGCATCACTCCGTGGTTATAATTTTATTTTTAGGCAGCACGGCACCGTCCAACTCGCAGGAATTGTATCGTTCCCAATCGACCCGAAGCTCTTTCTGGAATTGCGAGTCCAGATAGTTGTCGCTGTCGCGTTTGTTCTGGTCTGTGGTATCCACGCGGTTTTGAGTGTTCGCCAATATCAGGTGAGCGCAACGCTGCTGGCTCGAGTGCAATATCCACTTGCAGTCGTGGTATTTTTTCTAATCCTTAACTATCTGAGTTACATGGGAATTTTGGAGTACGGTGTTAACTTCGCGGCGAACCCGTGGCCGTCACTAATGTCGACCGTGACCGGCGATGCGCAAGCATTCGGGTTCCCGATGGTTTTTTTCGACCCCGCATATGGATTCATAGTCTTCGTCGCATCTTGCCTCGGTCTTATCTGGCTATCAATCCGCGACAGACATTTAATCCACTAGCTAGGGATTGGCCAGCGCCATCCAGGTTATTGATTGTATCCTCAGCAAGGGACCGCGCCAGGTCAATCACTGTCGGGCTCAGAGCATTGAACTGATGTAGAGGTTTTGGCTTATTTTTAGAAGGTAGACACTTTCCACTGAGCGATGGGGATCACGGGTTCACCCCACGACTTTCGGTCCACCTTCAGTCCAATTCAAGTGGATGGTTGCACCGCATGTTTCCGCGTAAGCGACACCAGATGCGGCACTTGTGTGATTTAGCCTGCTTGCTTGCAAAGCAGGTGCTCGTCCGTGATTTTCACGGAAGCAATCGTCATAAAAACTTACGTTCTGGGGCCAAACTGGGTCCAACTCGCCCGTTTTTGGTGGGCAATGTCGGGGTTTAAACGGCGCGGAATCAACGGTAAGTGTGAAATTGAACAGCCGATTCCGCGCTGCCAGCATTCGGTTCTCTGCCGAATGCTCGGACCTTTTTTCATACTCGTTAGGATAGGGTGATGGAGAGAATTTCCCCTTACGCTGCGGCGTGGGCGGGAAATCCTTTGTTCGCTCCGAAGGGAGTTCTGGCTGACTTGCTGCAGCTTCTTCCTTCGTCTGGCTGCGCGCTTCGCGCTACGCTAGACGAAGCAGGCCTCTCACAGCTCGCACGTTGTTTGTGGAACCTATTTCCTTATCCTCAAGGATGAGCATCATTTGTCGTGGCCCCATTAGCCTTTGTCCCGCACGTTTCATGGAGCGAAGCGTGGAACTCAACAGGGAGTGTCTGCCCTTTCGATATCACGGCGAAATTCCTGAAGGATGTGACTCTCCCACACTCAAATGTGATCTCAATATCGCGTTCCGACCGCCACTTCACGGCCAACCCAGAAAAATCGTAGCCATGCAAAAAGCATTGCACTTCATCAGTGGGAAATTTTTCGCTAGTGACGTTCGCTACACAAATATCTGCATTGTGACTGCCCGAGTTGAGATATTCCCGATAACGGACAGCAATTTTGAATGGGCCATTTTTTGCCTCGGTTACGTTCTCTTTGGTTGGGCTACATGACACCAACAGGCATATTCCACAAAATATGGTGAAGATCGTTAATTTGTGCATCGCGCTTTGTACCCCGCGGGAACTTGTGTAGTGGCACTCTTGTCCATGCCGAACGGACCATTTCGGTCCGGGTGTCGAACAGCTAGAGCATACGCACCCGCAGTCGCTTCCGTCGCCCACAGCGGCACCCCTAAGTTCGCGGAGACTGCGCCATACGCGAAGTTCCCGGCGTCACCAAGAAATGCATAATTTGCGCCCGGCCCACCATACATCGCCCTAAAGTTTGTTCCAGAATAGACTTGGACCATAACCGAAATCGGATTCAATCCGGATTGAGTTTCCAAAACCGGGCCATTGGTCTCCGCAGAATTACCGAGACTATCGACGACAGAATTGACATGGCTGCCAACGGTTGAGCCGTCAGGAAGAACCGTAGCGCACGTAATGTTGTTTGGTGTGCGATTGTTTGCGGCACCGCTGCTATTACCGCTATTGCCGGCGCCAAAGAAGAACGCACATTCATTTGCGGTTAGTTCCATCCCCATACAAAGCGAGTAAATTAGCGTACCCTCCTGAAAATTGAGTGGCGGGCTGAATCCAACACCGGCTGCGGGAGTCAGAAAGACCTGATCGGCGGCACCCATGTTGATCAAACCAATTGCGACACTGCAGTCGACCGACATGAAGTCGACCGTGCACGCACCACCACCATCGCCAAGGAGCCAGCCGTCATTTTGCAGCGGCGCTGGTCTCGCGCCCGAAGGGTCCGTTAGGTTAATTGCGTCATTCAGTGCATAGGTGTACCGGTTCAGGGTTTGCGGATTGCCAATGGAGGCAGCGAGGGGGTCAGGGGAGGAAAAGCGACCCAGGTGTGAGACGTTGAAGCGCGCCATGGCATAGTCGTTGCTGGATTCGGCGTCGCGCTCGTAGCTGGTAAACTGCCATTCCGTGGTGGTGTTGTTCGCGTACCAAGAGTATTCGCCGAAGGGATAGTTTCCTTGCTGGCCAATCACGTTACCGTTTGAATCGGTGGCGACGCGCGGAGAAAGATGATCGGGCACATGATAGTTGGTGGTGCTCCCGGATATGGTGGCCAAAAGCTGCGTACCGGCATAAATATATTCCTTCGAGGGGGAAGAGGGAGCGGCGCCCGAAGCGTATTCCGCGACCACCTTGGAGCCGGAAAAAATGTACACGGTGGTCGCTCCCGAGGCGCTCTTGGAAACTCGCAAGCTGTTGCCGTCGTAGGCGTAGCTGCCGGAGCCAAGTGCGCCTCCACTGCTCGTCACACGATTCTCTCCATCGTAAACAAGCGCGTTCAACCCGTCGTTGGTCATGTTACCGGAAAGGTCGTAGGCATAAGGAGAGCCCGTGATGTGGTTTGTTGTGGGGTCCACGGTGAAGGAACCCTGATAACCCGAACCGGCTGTCAGGGTTTGATTCAGACGGTTTCCATAACGGTCATAGACCCAAGAAAGTCCCCATTGGGGATAGTTTGTCGAACCATTAGTCTGGGCTGTTTTCAGGCGCGACCAGGCGTCATAGCTGTAGGCAGCCGTGCGGCCGTTGTCCACGTTATCCGTAATACCCTGAATCTGGCCGTTGTCGCCGGTGCCATAGTTGTAGCTAAGGTTAAAGATTGCGCTGCCACTATTGGTATAGGCTAGAGTCTGCAATTGCATTTGAGCATTGTAAGAGAACGCCGCCTGCACCCCGTTGCCATACTGGAAGCCGGTCGGCTGGGAAGCGGCATTATAACTTACGCTCGAAAGGTAGTTTGTCGTGCCGCTCGACACCTGGCTCAGCCGCGCAAGCGCATCAAACGTTTGCGAAACCGCACGCGCGGAAGGGTACTGCGCCTGCTTCAACTCACCCGCATAATTGTATTGATAAGTCAGCGGATAACTTACGCCGCCGATCACCTTGGTCAACCCGATTTCGCGGCCCAGAAGATCGTACTGGTAAGTTTCACTTCCCGTTCCGTCCGTCATGGTGGTCAGCCGGTCGTTGGCGTTGGCGGAAGCCCCGCCTTGGTCGTAAGTGAACGAAACGCCCGGCGTGGTGGGCACTCCCGTGTTCCCAACATTGTAACTGATCTCCGCGAGGCGGTTGAGGGCGTCATACGAGTACGAAGTCACCACGCCCCGCGCGTCCGTTCGCGATGCCAGATGGCTGGAAGTGGTGTAGCCGTAGCTCACCGTGCCTGCTTCGGGCGTCTTCGCGGACGTTAGCCGCCCCATGCCGTCGTACACATTGCTTCGTAATTGTTGCCCTTGGAAGACGCCTGTCAAGTCGCCGAGTGGATCGTAGTTGTACGCGGTGACGAGGGGAGTGCTGAGGGACGGCGGGGTGCTATTCGGATTCCCGTCCACTCCGCCGGTCATTGTTGCCCCGGAAGTGGTTCCCGAAAAGGACGGACCTGAAAAATCTGTCGTGTCGTAGGTTGTGCTGAATGATAAAGCGTAGTTGCCCTGCGGACCTGGTATCTTCGAAGTTAAATTGAGCGTCGCGCTATTGACGGTGGCTATTACCGGAGAGTTGGGGTCGTGGTTGAAAGTGTAAGCCATGCCGGTCGCTATGCTGGAAGTTGAGTCAACGGCACCATTCAAACCGTAATAGTAGTTAGCAGAATAGCTGCCGACACTCACTGTGACCAATCCCGAATCCAAAAGGTAAGTGTAAGCGGGAGGGGGAGTTGGGTTGCTCATCCGTAGCCGCTGTTGCGTTCCGGTGATGGTCACCGCTCCGGTGGCGGGGGTACCATCGCTATAGCCAGGCTCGTAAACTTGAGTCAACCGTCCGAGCGCATCGGTGAACGAGCGGCGCTGCTTTCCTGCTGGATCGGTCGCGGTTGTTGAGTTACCCGAATAACTGTACTGATATGAACCCGTGCTTCCCGGAGGCGTGACCGCAAGAGTCCGGGACAGTGTGTCATAACTGTACGTCGTCCAAACTGGCGAGCCGCCACTAGGGTAGGGATTTGAGGTTTGGGAGACGCGCCCGAGGGTGTCGTACTGCGTTGCGATGATCGACGTCAGGGCACCGCCGCTGGCGGATTGGGAGATTACGCGTCCGAGCCCGTCCGTTTTCGTCGTTTGAATTTCGTTCACCCCCGCGTCGATCGGCATTGTAGTTTGAGTGCTGGGCTGAACTGCGGAATCGTCGTACTGCGTCGAAATCGTAACCTGATCCGGACGCACAACCGAGGTCAACCGTTTCATCGAGTCATAGTTGAAACTGTTGACTCTCCCGTTTTCGTCAGTCTGCGAATTTGTCAGTCCCGTATTGAAATCGTAGGCCCACTGTGTGGTGAATTGAGGCGTTCCAGGGCCCCGCGTCAGCACTTCCGGATAGGCATACTGATTATCGGCGGCAAAGGTCCAACTCTTTTGATTGCAGCAGTCCACAGCGGCTGTCACCAGATTCCCCAACGTATCGTAGGATAGCGCCCTCGTAATCGCCGTCGCAGGGTTCGACGGGGTGGGGTAGCTAGTCACGCTCGTCAGATTTCCGCGGGTCAGGAACGATGTTCCGTAAATCGCGTCATCGTGCTGGCTTGCCCCCGTCTGCGATTGAAGCGAGTTTCCGTCGTAACCATAGTCGGTGCGCGAAATGAGAGTTCCTGTGTAGTCGTACGTTTGCACCTCGGTAGCACGATCCAGTATGTGCTGGCTGATATAGGCGGAGCCTGTCTGGAACGTATTCACCGTTTTGCTCAAAAGAGCCGCACCGCTTCCGCTTCCTCCATTCACCCCAGTGCCATCGCTCCAATACGAGCTATAGTCATAGACCAAAACTTGGCTGACGTTCCCGTACAGCGTGTATTGGTACACGGTCGACTGAATCTGCTGGCTGTCGAGCAATCTGGAGAGGACGGTGCCCACCACGGGATTTCCGTAGCCATTGGAGCTATACCACCCCCACTGATAGCCCACCTGTCTCAAGGTGCTCGTGGAGTTGCCCACCGTGAAGTAGTTGACCAGCCCACTCGCAAAGAGGTACGTGGTAGTGATCGTCCCTGCCGGGTCGGTGAGCTTCATCGTACTCACTAAGCCTCCGGAGAGGGTGGTTTGGTAATTCCAGGTTCCAACATTCACTCCATCGAAAACGGTCTGCTGTGTATACGCCGGGGCGCCGGAGAGACTTGTTGACCCACTCGGATAGTTGTAAGAAATATAGCCGCGGACGGCTCCGCTATTACTCACATGTTGAATCTGATCGATAATTCCCCAACCACCGTAGGAAAAGTTGTATCCGGTTCCGCTGGCGTACCGCAGCCCGGTGAGCACATTGATTGTGGAGCCGCTGCTCAAGGTGTCAACCACCGTCAGCGAGTAGTTGTAAGTCAGAGCCACGGTGCCCCACTGGAAAGTTGCTGCCGTGTAGGTACCCCCGCCGTAGGCCGGAGCGGTTATCGAAGTGAGGCGGCCGCTGGTGTCGTAGTTGAACGTGATTTGCCGCCCCAGCGTGTCGGTGATCGTGGCGATCGCCTGGTTTCCCACGTTTGAGGCGGTATTGTAGGTAATCGTGATGTAATTCCCGTTTGTGTCCTCGATCCTCACGGGCACAAATAAGGTCGACGTGCCCACCTTCACATAAGTCCACTGCGCACCATTCTTTCGCTTGAGGACCAAAGTTGACGGATTAAAATCCACCCAGGATGAGTCGATGCTTTGATAGTCGGTGGGGTTGATGTATTCGAGATCGCGAACTGTTCCGTCCGGTTCCGTGAGAAGATAGGATTGAACTCCATGGCTGTCGGTTTGCGGCCCTTCGATGGTGCCGTAGTTCAATCGGAATCCGTTATTCGGAAAATCTTGGTCAGAATTGAAAGTCGCCCGCTTGTTCACCAAGTCGATTGTCCAAACCGCGCTGTTGTAGAACAGAGTCAGATTGACATCCAGGCCATTGCGCCCCGGTAGATTCAGGATCGGCATCGCGTACGAGTAGCTCTGGCTTCCGGTCACCGTAGCACTCGCCTGCGGACTGCCGAAGGCTGTCAGCGAAAATGGGGAAAGATATCCACGCGCGTTCTGGGACAGCGGTCGGGCCGCAAAAGTTCCTCCGTAGGTCGAAGAGCTAGGGTTCGGGCGGCAGTTTACATCACAAAGAGGGGCAGTCGTGGCGACAACGCCGGAAGAGAAAGGGAGGAACAATCCCAGACACAAACAGAGAACTAACGCGAAGAAATAGGACTTGTGACACACCGGACCCCCCGGGGAAAATGAAACGCAAGTTGCTTACCTCCTATCCAGCTTCATTGCCTTCGCAGGAATACGGAGGAAGGATTATTATCACGGGCGGGACCTAGCTGCAACTCGCATCTGTGGATATTTGCCCAAATCGGAACGTATGCCTCATTTCTCGAATCTTGTATTTGTATCTTCAATTTCTGGCGTTTTACCTCCCGCCCGTTACGGTTGACGTGACCTGGTTTTTTGTACCAGCGGGAGTGAGGGAGAATTTACTCAGGATGACCGCTGGTATGCCGATGAAAAGGTATAAGCCGGAGCAGATCGTGACGCTGCTATGGTAGAGGGAATCGCTGACCATCAACAAGCACAGTTCGGCCTCTCCACGCATTTGTCCGGTAATGGTCAGAAACCTTTGTATGCGATGGGAAATGCATTTCGACTCTGTCGCTACCGCACGCGATGGCGACTTTTTGCGGAAGGCTGGTGCCCGGCTTGCCGCGAGCCAAGGACATATGACCAAACGAACGGTGATTCCCTTTGCAATGGACTGCACCCTTGAAATGAGACAGCCAGGATGGGCACACTTTGCAGGGAAAGGGCTGCAAAGTGAAGCGGAAGCGATACTCACGGAAGTTCCAGCGGATGGCTGTTGAACGTCTAAGAACCTTTGAGTATCGAGCGCATGTGTGAGTTGACGCGAGTGAGCCGGGCAAGCTTCTACCGATCTTTTCGGGACAAGCATCCGGTCGAAGAAGAGATGGAAGTGCGATCGGCGATCCAACAGATTGCTGTCGAACATCGTCGGCGCTACGGTTCAGGCCTGGCACGATAACCGATTACGATGCCGCGGAGGCAATCAGGAGCCTTGACACCTTGCCCCGATAGTTGTTTACTCCTCGCCTTGTGCCTTCCAAACCTAACCGCGTCTTCAACGAAGAAATGGCAAGCCGATTCTCCCGATGGCTCGTTGCGCTGAATTACTCGAAATGTACTCTCGATCACTATCCGAGAACAGTACGCAGATTTTCAGCTTTCCTTCACACGACAAATCTATTGAAGGTGACTCATCTCGATGTTCAAGAATTTTTGGCGAAATGCTAACTTGCCGTTCGGAACGCCAATTTTATGAAAATGAACTTGAAGATATTTGATGCCGATTCGACAAGGCTTTCATCGATTAGGGACGCAATGTCTGACCTAGAGGCGGTCTCTTTTGAATTGGTTGACCGGATGCTATATTTGAAGCCACCTCCAGGAATTGATGTCATTTACCTGCCACTTGCCGCTGCAGAACAGTTCGGTGCTAAACCTCTGATACACGAGTCACAGATACTTTCGACCTCTCTTAAAGATCAAGAGGGTGGGTTACCACCCTTCGTTGTGACCGGGACGTGCCTTGCGGCAGACGATGCCCGTGGACCTAACGCAGAGATGCGAATCCTGCTTGCAGCAGTATTCGGAGCAATAAGGCGGTTCAACGAGCGCGGTGGATCGAAGTTGGAGCATCTGGGCTTTTGGGCTTATGACCTGTTGCCTGGAATTACGCCAAATCAGCTCAAGGAAATTCTCCTGCAACTCGCACCGGAGCTTCAGTCGAACACACGTTCCTCCGGCACAAATAGTTAGATTTCGTCTTGATCACAACGAATATTGTAATTTCAAGAACTCGAAAGAACTTACCGTCGCTTCTGCCTTCGCCTTGACCTGCTCCCCTAAGTCCGTAGGAAAGTCTATGTGACTTCGGAAATTGCCTCGTGCGTTCGTTTCTGGCTGTTTGTATACCGGTTGTGATCCGACGAATGTGGGATTACGGCGTTACATTGACCCTGTAGCGCCAGTCGGCCTCTCCAGCAACAAAATTGGGGTCGAGGTGGAGAAGAACCGTTTGTCCAGTGTGATAGTGCGGCTGTTCAGTTGCAGGGAGAAAAAGTTGCCTCCAGGTGGTGAGCGGCAGATATGGTGAATTGCTGAGCGAGACGCCTTCGGAGAGGCGGGCTTCGAACCAACCGAGAAAACCGTCCAGGCGTCCGCCGGCGCGGATACGGAATGGAAAGGCCTTTCCCGGATTTCTGGTCTCCGCCTGAAAATCGATGTGATAGCACAGTGCAGGTTCGCTAAGAGCAAAGAGTGGTTTGCCCGAAGCATCTACAAGGCGCCATTTGTTCAAGAGTTTCATAGCCTGTGCTTGGTGCGACGTGACATTTACGATCACCTCGCGAGGTTGGACTTGCGGTTTCGACTCACTTTTTCATTCTGCGCACCTCCGGCGCCCTGGTCGAGTCGTTTGCCACGAAGTTTATTAGGCTTAAGCCCCAATCGAATGCCCTGAATAGGCTAGAACCGGGTCCATTTTCCATCATTTCCCAATTACCTAGAGTTTGGCCCTAGTGCCGCCAGTTCAGCGTGCTAGGGGTTACTAGAGGCAGCTTGGCAAGCTTCGGACCAAGTGGGCACCGACGGACCGAGTGCGACAAACTGGATTCTGCGCAGAGCTGACTAGTTGGCGAGTTGGTGAGGATCAAAAGCAAATCTAGTTCGTGAGCATACCGCAATTCGCTTTATCTTCGCTATGGTGAAAATTCGGGGGACTCTATGCATGCGGAGCCACATTTCGGTACACCGTGCCACTACCAAATATTTTTGTAATTCGTTTGTTTTCAAAAGCGAGATTGAAAAGGAAGGACTTCCAAGAGATTGCCCCGCTGGCTTGGGCGCAGGAGGTCCCCGGTTCAAATCCGGGCGCCCCGACCAAAAGTATCGTCCGTATTTTCTGCAGCTTATAAAAAACGCTCTTCACCCCAAACTTCACTGTGGAATTCCGGCAGACAGGAGGACTCGTTCCGCAAATGATTCAATCGTGAAGACTTGCCGCATTCGGAAAATTCGACAAGAAGTAAAGACAGGCGTGCGAATTCGTAAATCATTAAACCGAGCCAAGTTATAGACGGATATTTGGTAGGTATGGGGAAAATTCAGGGGACCCTGTGCATTTCTGGTCTCATCAATCTTCGGAAATGCAAATCGGTGATCACGGAGTAGTCTCAACTCGCCCTCCGCCCCACCTTTCAGTGGTTTCTGTATTCGCTAGTTGAACATGGGAAGCGCGAGATGTTGGCGGCGGTTTGCTAATTCACCCTGACCTGTTCGCACTGATCGATTCTCATGTGTTTTGTTACCGTTAGAAGCTCCTTAGTTGCACCAAAACACCTCATTTGCAGCCCAACGCTTACCAAGTGCTTGCCAAGAATTTGAGCGATTTGGCGGCGGTTTCCGAGACCGCTCTCGAACACACCGTCGCCTTGCTTCAGGCGGTCTTTGACATGAGCCAGCGAAACAAAAAATGCGAAGCGTGCTCCTACGATTTGCGCGGCGCGAAAAGGCGGCACGTCCGTGGGCCGGATTCCCGCGAAGGTAGGTTCACTTTGGTCGCTCCGGGTGTGGGGGCTTCGACTCGAAATCAGTGGACAGGCTCAGTTCTTTCCAGGACCTTGCTTCTTCTAGGCGTGCGAGGTCGTTTTTCTCCGCCCCGTTGTACGCATCGCTGCCGAGCAACAGTCGCAATGGAGGTTTCTGTTCCTGCGTCAGTCGCACGATCGCTTGAGCCGCCTTTTTCGGATCACCGGGCTGCTTACCGTTGTAGTCGCGTTGAAACCTGGCGGTGGCTCCAACAGTCGAGTCGTAGTCGGGATTTCCTTCGCTCAGTTTGGTGGAACTGCCGGCGAAGTCCGTGCGGAAGCCACCCGGCTCAACGATGGTGACCTTGATGCCTAGCGGCGCCACTTCGCGCGACAACACTTCTGAGAAACCCTCGACACCCCATTTCGCAGCCGAATAGGGCCCCCGCCCTGGAGGCCCGATCCTTCCGCCCATCGACGAAAACTGAACAAAATGACCGGCTTTCCTTTGGCGAAAGTACGGAAGAGCGGCCTTCGTCACGATGATCGTCCCGAAGAGATTCGTTTCGATTTGTGCGCGAAAATCCGACATCGGCGTGTCTTCGACGGACGAGAGATTGCCGTATCCTGCGTTGTTGATAACAACCTCCAGCGAGCCAAAGGCACCGATCGCTGCCTTCACTGCGCTCGCTGCCGCGGACTCGTCGGTCACGTCCAGCGCGAAGAGCTTGATCTGGTCACCGTGGCGCTCCGATAGGTCATGTAGAGACTCGATGTCCCTAGCTGTCGCCAACACTTTATTACCCGCCGCAAGGCCCGCTTCGACAATCGCGCGACCCAGACCGCGAGAACTGCCCGTCACTAACCAAACTTGCGGCATTCATCCTCCTATGATTCGCAATCGGTTCCTCAGGAACGACTCTGAGCCTTCCTTGATGTTCGCGAAATCAATGGCAGAGCTTTCTCAACACTAATTTACATGGCTGGTGTAAATCGTTATACCGTTCCCATCGGGGTCCTTTATGCAAAAAAGATAATGTCCAAAAACAGCTTCATCAGGGATCTCTCCTGCTGCGATTCCCCGACTGATTAGCTCCGACCGGTATTTTTTCAATTCATCCAGGCCTTTGCCTATAATCATGAGGTCAAATTTCTCAGAGAATCTTTTATGGAATTGTCCTGTCAAACTTTCCGCTACGTCTTCTCCAGCCGGCTCATCAACTGACAACAGTACAAGATGAGTGCCTCCACGTAGTTCAATAATTGCGATCTTTTCTTCAATAAAAAATGGAGGAAGGCCGAGATTCGAGTAGAATTGACAACTGCTCTTAAGGTTAGCCACCTTAAAAACAAGGTGAGCCACTGCTAATTCCGGGTCAACGACAGTCTTCATCTCGCTCATGATTCGCCTCACAATTCAAAATTGCCCTACCAAATACGATCAGCATCGTTTATCGTTTTGCAGAGCTTTCTAAAGATACCATACGGTATCTTCCAAAGCAATCATTTTATTTGTGCCACCTGCTCATCTAATGGAATACAATTTTGAGAAATTGAGGAGATCTTCGAAAATGAAGGCGAGTAAAGCAAAAAACGCATACATGAAAAAGAAGGACCCTCTCTTCGTTAGAGAATCCCTCTTAAATGCCGCCTTCGAACTCGCTGCGACCAAGGGCATGGCAGATGTCACCGTCAACAAAGTGAGCGCATTGGCGGACGTTACCAAGGGGGCCTTCTTTAATCACTTCGATAGCAAAGAGACGTTGGTGACGGAGCTGATGCGGATGCTATTGACCCGATTGGACAAGCAGTTTGACCGACTGATGGCAGAGGAAGAGGATTCCGACGGATGCTTTACTCGTGCATACATTAGGGCCGCATTCTCCGAACGTGCCGCTGAACGTAAAATTTGGGGCGCGCTCTTGAGTCTGATGGCGTCTAGAGATCAAGTCGGACGGGTTTGGGATAACTGGCTGAGCGAACGCCTAAAGAGACATTCGAAAACTGATTCGAGAATCGGGCTTCGTGTCGTAAGACTTGCGGCAGATGGCGTATGGCTTGAGAGAATCATGAACGCAAAATCGAACAACCTAAAGCGTGTCGAAGAATATCTCATTGAGATGACGCAACTCCGTTAAATTGCTCAAGATATTGCGGACAAGGTGAAATCGGGAAAGCTCGAGATTGTGCTAAACCAGTTCGCTCCGACGAGCACGGCTTTGAGGTGAGGTTTTCCAAACCGCCAGCGCAGGATGAACAGGATGAACCTTATGGATGACCGAATTTCCAGGAAATGAAAATGTGGATTGCCACAGAATTCATGAGCTTTTTCCAACCTACAACCCAACCCTGTCCTTCGCCAAAATCTCATCCGCGTCGAAAATGGCTTGATTCCCCGTTGCAATGATTTGGATATGACATGCGAATTGAACCAGAAAGCCTCCCCGATCGGATAGATCCTCTGTAGCCGCAGCCCATGAATGGGTCCACACTGTGTTCTTGAGGGAGTTCGAACGCGCGGCTTCCGAAAGAAGCGCTTGGCTCAGGCAGCCCAATCGTAGCGGTGATGCAACCCACCCAGTCGTTCATGAGAAACGACCTGAGTAGCGGTCATAACGTGACTTCTACCGTTCGGTGTTCCCTTCCCGAGTCCAAGATGCGTGCGGTCTTCGTGGTAATAGCGAATGTATTCAGACAGCAGACGCTTGAGATGTCTCTCGTTTATCGGAATGATGTGATCCAGCAAGTCCCGTCGGCAGCTTTCCACCCAACGCTCGGCAACGCCATTTTGCCAAGGACTTTCGAAAGACGTCCGCAAGGGATCCATCTGAAGTGATCGGACGGCTATTGGAACCTCCCGCCCATACCTCGTGTCTCGATCGAAGATGAGAAACCGGTGAGCCGACTGAAACGGAAACGCCTCTCGCAACTGCTGGATGATCCACGCACTCGTCAGATGTCTGGCGACGTTGAAGTGCAGAATGCGCCGACGATCATGGCCGATGACAAAGAAGCAGTAGAGCACCCCAAACGTGGCCGTCGTAACGGTAAAGAAATCCATGGCCGCGATGGCTTCCCAGTGATTACGAAGAAAGGTAAGCCGGCGCTTGCCGGCCCCGCGGTCCCTAGGCGCTCGTTTCATCCAGCGCGAAATGGTTCTTTCGGAAACATCAAAACCCAGCATGACCAATTCTCCGTGGATGCGAGGCGCACCCCAGGTTGGATTCTCGGCGACCATGCGGAAGATCAGATCCCGAACCTCCTTGCGGGCCGACCTTCTGCCAGGCTGCTTGGTGATCCTGGAAACCAGCCTCCAATACAGAAGGAAACCAGCTCGATGCCAGCGCGCGACCGTTTCTGGAGTGACCATGAGGAGAGACTGCTTCCAAGCGGACCAGACTCGCCGAGCAACTACCCAGAAAACCCGGTCGAGGGTGCTCAGGCTCGGTCGCGAACGGCGACGCTTCAGAACGGAGAGTTGTTGACGTAGAGCCAAATTTTCGAGGAGGAGGCTTCGGTGCGAGCAAAAGAGGCGAACGATCGTTCCAAAGAAAAGTCTGACGAATCGAAGCATGGCAAGGAGTTATACCAGAACAGCTGGTGAGATCCCAGCAGCTAGGTTATTGATTTCTCTGTCGGCTGGGGTTTTGGCGAACCACACCGGCAACTTGTCTGTAGAAAGCTACTCTTCGGAGATACTCACTTTTGATGCGCGCTCAGCTCGTCGAGCTTGCGCTTTAGCTGTTCAAGCTTCTGTCCAGCCTCACCGAGCTTGCCTTCTGCCGTGAGTCTCTGGTAGTCGGCGAGATCTTTGGCCGCTCCTGTGATGAGCGTGTTCACGTCTCCCCCAGGCTTGCTCGCGGCAGGCGGCGCTGGTGTGCCTCCTTCTGGTTCCGCGGGCGCAGTTGTGCCGCTTAGCGACGAGACCTCTCCCCCAAAAAGTGCCCTCATCGCAGAGTCGAATGTCGGTCCGTAGGCGAGCCGGTCTTGCAACGCAAGCACTACCAGACGCAACTCGGGCATAGGGCTGCGCTCGGCCTGGAGGTAGATTGGTTCGGCATACAACAGCGCGTGCCCGCAAGGAATGACCAACAGAGTGCCTCGCCGCACATGGGAACCCTGCTGATTCCACAACGTCAATTGCCCCGATAGCTGTGCGTTCTGATCAATTCGCGCTTCGATTTGCAGGGGCCCGTCAACAAGCTTCGTTTTTGGGAAGTCGTAGACCACCGATGTGCCATATTTTTCGCCGTCGCTGCGTCCGGCAATCCAGCCGATCAGATTGTTCCGGTTCGCCGGCGTGAACGGCAGAATTTCCACGAACTCGACGGCAGTTTCGCCCGGCAGTTTCATCAGCACGAAGTTCGGCTCCATTGCCTGCGTCTTCTGCTGACCGGACTCGTCCATGCCGACCTCCGAAGCGACGGTCCACAGGTCTTCGCGGTTATAGAACACTTGCGGATCGGTCATGTGATAAAGGCCGTACACGGCCGCCTGCAGCTTAAGCAACAACTCTGGATAGCGCACGTGTTTGCGAAGCGCTGACGGCATGGCCGCTGCATCCTGGAACAGAGCGGGAAAAATCCGGCGATACGCCATGATGATTGGATCCTGCGGGTCAAACACATAGAACGTCGTGGTGCCATCGTAGGCGTCGATGACCACCTTAACGCTATTCCGCATATAGTTAACGAGGGTGTTGCCGAGCGCATAGTGGCGCGAGTAGGGATAGCTGTCTGAGGTCGTAAACGCGTCCATAATCCACGACAGCCGACCATCGTCGCCGACAATGATGTACGGATCCGACTCGTAAGTGAGAAATGGCGCGAGGGCCGCAACGCGATCGCGCACGTTGCGACGCATCAGCAGCCGGCTTTCCCGGTTGATATCGTCACTAAACGGGAGCTTCGTCAGGTCGCCTCGGTCGGACGCGATGAGAAGTCGCCGAAAGAAATTGCCGAGGACGATGCCGCCGTTGCCCTCGTAGGACGTCAGACTGTTTGTCTGCCCCTGTGGGTAATTGAATTCCTGTTGCCGCGTCTTTACATATACGTCGGTGTTGGTGAGCTCTCCGAAATAGATCTCCGGGCGCTTTACAACGATGCTCTTCACGGTGCTCTGAATGGGCATGTTACTCAGAATCAGTGTCGGCAGTCCTTCCAGAGTGAACCCATTCACAGGGTTCATGGTGATACCGTAGCCGTGCGTATAAATAAGCTTCTCGTTGATCCAATTACGACTGCTCTCCGGGAGCTTATCGACGTTGAGCTCGCGTGCAGCAAGCATCACCTGACGCATTGTGCCGTTGATTTCATACCGGTCGATATCAATATCGGGAAAGTCGTAGTAGGTTCGAATTTCCTGAATCTGACGCAGCGTGTCCTGCAGTGCGCGCCAGTCCCACAGCCGGATGTTCTGCAGCGTAGCCTGATTGTTCGCCGGATCGGCCGCCTCGACAGTTGTCTCAGCGGGAAATTCGCGCTGCGCGAGGCGGTCCAGTCCATAGGCTTCCCGCGTCAGGTCAATGTTGTAGCCAATGTAGGGTCGCTCGCGAACCAGTTCGTTAGGCTTCACGATAAAGCTGCTGACGTACCAGCCGAATATTTGAAGCACTAGATAACAGACCGCGGCTGGAGCAACTGCTGCCAGCAGCCAGCGCGCGCGCGGCACCCCCACGACATTGATGGTTGCAATCCCAGCACCAAGAACAAGCGCGGCACAGACTGCGAGCATTCCAGGAAGCATGATGTGTGCATCCGTGTAGGTCACCCCGCCAAAGATCGTATGTTCGTCGAACAATCGCTCGAATCGAGCGATATACGTGCGCATCGCGAAAATCAGCAACAAGAACCCAAACGCAATGGAGAACCCCCGCCACGGCCGTGAGGCGTATCTGCCTAGGCGTCCCGAGAGCATTCGCGTGCTGCCAGTGACAAAAATAAAGAAAACGGCGATTACACAGGCAATCAAGGCTAACGAGAGCAGCCAGCCGGTGATGAACTGCCATGCGGGCAGAGCAAATAGATAAAAGCTAATCGCCTTGCCGAAGATCGGATCCACAGCCCCAGCCGTCGCGCGTGGTGCGTACCAATAGAGCGCGAACGTAGGCCACTCAGTCATCACGCTGGCCCCAGTCACGACGGCGACGGCGAGGGAAACCCCAAGACCGAGGAGGTGCAGGATGCGCGCAACTGGTAGATTCAACGGCTGGCCGCCGATGACGATCCTGTAATCGTCCGGCAAATCGGATTGGTAAGCCCTCCTCAGCGCCAGGAACCATCCGTACAGAAAAAGAAATGTGACAGCAAAAAATGCCGCAAAGACTGTCCATTGAAGAGTGAGAGTCTTCCGGAACACGTCCCCGTAACCGAGCGACCCGAACCACAGGGCATCGACGTAATACGATAATGCGGTGCGGCTGCTGAAAATGACGATGGCAAGGATGGCCAGAACGAGGAAAAACAGACGGCGATGGCGCCGCTGCGGTTGCTGCCAGTCGACTATATCGCGCATTAGGCTAGCCTGCTTTCAAGGGCGCTTCCGTCTGACGACCAAGCAGACCCAATTGTACGCTGTCTGCTCAGGAGACCTTCGACTATCGCGGACCTCACACAGGTGCAGTGCGAGGGCGCGGGCCGGTCGCTCATACAGACGGTGGTTTGTTGAGCGTTGAGAGCTGTCGGCAGTTATCAAGGACGGTCCAGGTGAATTGTTTCCGACTGTCTAAGCTGTAATTACGAGTGCCAAATTGTCTGCGCGAATTCCTATTCCTACAGCGCTTTCTGCAATAGCCGTCTCTTCAACTGCACAAATTCCGCCACCAAGCCTGCGGTTTCCTCTCCCGATATCGTTGCGGCGTCAATCTCCGTCGTCAGCAGAATCGACGTTGCTACATCCGCGCTACATTCCAAACAATATTTATCCCTTCTTCCTGGAAGCTCAAATAATTCCGTCCGACGCCCACAAACGGCGCATCGCAAAGGGGAAGGCTCTGCACAACTATTCGGGCCGCATGCCATTGTAGTTCCTCCCATGTTCCGCGCTTGGCGGGTTCCAACATACAGCAATTCAATGCTAGGAAGACTTCGTCGAAAAAATCATGAGCTTTCCATTAGGCTTTCGTAAGCCCAAACCAAAGGATTGCCCAAAGTGCCCGGCCAATCGTCCACGTTCCTGCCAGTGTGCTGTCTAGTTCGCATCGGGAACTCGACAGAGAAATGTCCGCGTATTCGGTATTGACGATCATTTGCTTGTTCCCAGGAAATTCCGGGGGAGAGGCGAGAGCCAGTCAACCCGTTTGCAACTCCACAGGAAAAGTGTTCTTGGTCAGGCAAAATGCAGCGTTACCGACTCCAGCAACTCCTTGATCCCGTTCCAAGCAATCTGCACACCGATACAAACCAGGAAAAACGACGACAATTGCGTAATCACCGTCATCCCCGTCGCTCCAAGGATTCGCGCCAACCGGTCGGCAAATCCATAGCAGAGCAAAATGCTGATCGCGATCAACACCAATCCAATAAGTGCAGTCAAAATTGTCAAAGGATGGTACGAGTGATGGTGAGCCGCGTTTGCGCCCAGCGTGATCGCCACGGAGATTGATCCAGGGCCTACCGTCAGTGGCATCGTCAGGGGATAAAATGCGTGGCGGAATGTGTCCTGCGGCTGGACGGTTCTGTGCACGTCGTGTTTTTCGTCGTCTCGCTGTTTCAGCAGCATCCAGCCCGTCGCGATGACGATCATGCCTCCGCCGACCTGCACCACTGGCAGCGAAATCCCAAAAAAGACGAGCACGTAGGTCCCAACAAAATACGACCCAACCAGCAGGAAAAAACTGTTAACGGCAATGCGCCACGACAATGCTTTTCGCGCTTCCGGTGAGTATTCCCTGGTCAGCGCCAGAAAGAAGGGGCTGCCTCCGAGCGGATCCACGATGGGAAAGAGCGCAACGAGAACCAGGAGTAGATTTTTCGCCGCTTCTTGCATGGTTTCAATCTTGCGGATCTCGGCTTAGGGGTCGCCGTTATGACGATAGTCCGCAGCTTTCGAAAGCCATTTGGCGCGAATCCTAGTGTCTTTTTGACAAGCGGCGAGTCATCATTTGGCGACCTTTACATTGAAGGTCACCGTGTTGGCCGCGCCGGCGTTCTTGATGACGAACTTGTACTGCCCGTCCTTCGTCGGCGTGAGCTTAACCGAACACTTCGGTCCGGGCGAGTCGTCCTTAGCGACTTCCGCGCCGGAGGAGTCGTAGACGAAAAGGTGCACGTCGGTATTCTTCAGGCCGTCCGTGGTTGCCTCGAACTCTTTCCCCGCCGTGAAAGACAGGAGGTAAGCGACCTCTCCCTTGTCCTTGATCTCGATCTTCTTGCCATTGAACGCCGCCCCCTTGCCCAGGTCGGTTGGCTTGACGTCTTGCGCGGCACACAAGGCGGCGACCGCGAACATAACTGCGACTGCTGCGACTAACCGAGTAATCGATTTCATTGTTGTATCCTCCAGGGTCGGATCAGATCCGCAGCGCGATAATAGAGTCTAGTGCATTCCTTGTCGCGCTGTTTCCAAGCCGCGGCGCTGCACAGGACACCACGCTTCTTTAAGCGCCATGAATGCGGTAAGCGACATGGTTCCCTCAACCAAACGGGTACGAGTTTCGTCGCTGCTTCACTGAAGATAGGGGCGAAGGCGTTGAGAAGTCCGGAGGATTTCATCAGGAATTTGTCAAGGAAGTTAGTTTCAGGAAAGGAATCACCTTTTATGCTTTCCTAATAAAACGTGCCGGATTTACTCAGGGTCTTTTTCCTACCATTTGTGTCTGTTGTTAGGGCGCAAGAGTGTCGCTCACACCATTCTGTCGTGATTGTGCCGAGATGGCAGCACGGCTCCCGATAGGTTCTGAGATCGATTCCACGACAGAGGCCGGAAGCCCGCCAGAGGGGCATAGAAAAACCAGAAGGCCCATGAACAAAGCTACAATTCTCGTGGTTGACGACGACCCGCAGATTCGTCGTGTGCTGCAAGCCACTCTCTCCGGTAACGGGTACGATGTCATCGAAGCCAAGAACGGCAAGGAGGCAATTAGCGCAGTCCTTCGAGAGCGTCCGGACCTGATCCTATTGGACGTGAATATGCCCGGGATGAACGGCTTCGAAGCTTGCAGCAAGATTCGAGCGTCCTTCGGTGGCCCGATCATCATGGTAACGGTCCGCGATAAGGAACAAGACAAGGTCCTCGCTTTTGATTCCGGAGCAGACGATTATGTTGTAAAACCATTTGGAGTCAGCGAACTGCTGGCCCGCATTCGCGCAGCACTTAGGCGATCTTTTCCAGACGAGCCTCGGCCGAAAGTTGACACTCCGGAATTGAGAGTTGATTTTGGAATGCGGCTGGTTACGGTTCGCGGCGAGAGAGTGTACCTCAGTCCCAAAGAATTTGAGGTCCTGCGCATTCTCGTACTACACGAAGGGAAACCGCTGACGCATGAAAGACTTTCAAAGATCGTTTGGGGATCGCGTCATCCTGACAAAACAGAAAACTTACGTGTATTGATAATGCAACTCCGGAAGAAAATCGAGAAAGATCCTGCCCACCCCCGCTACATCATGACCGAGCCCTGGTTTGGTTACAGGTTTGACCTCTAAGCCCCGCATCCCCTAAAGGTCCACCTCGGCCTCGTAAGCTGTAAATTTCATCGAAGGGGATGAGAGCCTTCCAGATCCAAATTCAATTCCAAGACATTTACCCGAGGTTCGCCCAAGAAACCCCACTGCCGTCCAAGCGTGTGTTGCCGTACCAAAGAGCGAAGCTCGTCTGGATTCATATGCCTTTCGCGCGCAACGCGTGGAATCTGAAACTCGGCCGATGCCGGCGAAATGTCGGGATCCAACCCCGATCCCGAAGACGTGACCAAGTCCACAGGAATAGGCGCAGAAGGAGCTTCCGCTTGGGCTTTTTGAACGTCGCCCTTTACTCTGTCAATTAGGACCTTGTTCGTAGGAGCCAGATTGGAGCCGCTGCTTGCGGTTGCATCGTAACCCGTCCCAGCGTTGGACGGCCGTGAATGAAAATAGCCTGGCCCGGTGAAGGACTGTCCGATGATCCGCGAACCAATAAGTTTTCCATTCTTCTCGATTAACTGACCGTTGGCCCGGTCATGAAATAGGATCTGCGCCAAACCTGTGATACCGAGCGGGTACAACAAGCCAAACATCACCGTGGTCGCCAACGTAAAGCGTATAGAGGTAAGAAAATTACTTTTCATTGTGGAACTCCTTAGGCCAAACCCAGATATGGCAAGACAACATCGATGAGCTTGATGCCGATAAATGGCGCAATAATTCCGCCTACTCCGTAAATCAGCAGATTGCGTTGGAGTAGTGCTGCTGCGCCCAATGGGCGATAGCGAACACCGCGAAGCGCGAGGGGTATCAGGGCGATGATAATCAGCGCGTTGAAAATCACCGCGGAGAGGATGGCCGATTCGGGCGTGCGAAGGTGCATCACGTTCAGGACACCTAACACGGGGAAGGCTCCAGCAAACATCGCAGGAATAATCGCGAAGTACTTGGCCACGTCATTTGCGACGGAGAACGTGGTTAGCGCACCGCGAGTGATCAGCAGTTGCTTGCCGATCTCGACGATTTCGATGAGCTTTGTCGGGTTGGAGTCGAGATCCACCATATTGCCGGCTTCCTTGGCGGCCTGCGTGCCCGTGTTCATGGCCACTCCCACATCCGCTTGCGCCAGCGCGGGGGCATCATTAGTCCCATCGCCAGTCATGGCGACCAGTTTGCCCTTAGCCTGCTCGCGTTTGATAAGCGCCATCTTATCTTCGGGTTTGGCTTCGGCGAGAAAGTCGTCGACTCCGGCCTGCCTTGCGATGGCTGCCGCCGTCAGCGGGTTATCGCCAGTGATCATCATGGTGCGAATGCCCATAGCCCGCAGATGATCGAACCGCTCTTTCATTCCTCCCTTGACGATGTCGGTGAGCGCGATGACGCCAAGAACTTTCCGATTCTCGCAAACGAGAAGTGGAGTGCCGCCCCCGTTCGAAATCTCTGATACCGCATGCTCCACCTCAGCGGGAACAGAATGCCCATGTTCTTCGCAATACTTCGCAATTGCGTCTTTTGCGCCTTTCCGAACCTCGATGCCGTCAAGGTTAGCTCCGGACATGCGGGTCTGCGCACTGAAGGGAATGAAAGTTGGCTCGTACTGGCTCAGGTCGCGCCCTCGGATGCCGTATTTCTCCTTCGCCAGCACAACGATCGAGCGCCCCTCGGGAGTCTCGTCGGCCAGTGAAGCGAGTTGGGCGGCATTCGCCAGATCCTTCAGGTGCACGCCTGGAGCAGCAATGAAAGTCGTCGCGGCTCGATTCCCGAGCGTGATCGTGCCAGTCTTATCGAGCAACAACACATCGACGTCCCCGGAAGCTTCCACCGCGCGTCCCGACATCGCGATGACGTTTCTCTGTATCATGCGATCCATGCCGGCGATCCCAATCGCTGACAAAAGTCCCCCGATGGTGGTGGGAATCAAACAAACGAGGAGCGAGATCAGCACGAAAATGCTCTGCGGGGCCCCTGAATAGACCGCGAAGGGCTGAAGCGTTACGACCGCCACGAGGAAGATGATGGTGAGACCTGCCAAAAGAATGTTCAGTGCGATCTCATTCGGTGTTTTCTGCCGCGAAGCTCCTTCGACCAGCTTAATCATGCGATCGAGAAACGTTTCGCCAGGGTTAGAGGTGATGCGCACCTTGATTTCATCGGAGAGAACTCTTGTTCCACCGGTGACCGCAGAACGGTCTCCCCCTGATTCGCGAATGACGGGCGCAGATTCACCTGTGATGGCGGACTCGTCGACCGACGCAACACCTTCGATAACCTCGCCGTCGCCAGGAATGAATTCTCCCGCGGTCACAACGACGATGTCCCCGGAGCGCAGGGTTGAACTGGGTACCACCTCTATCGAGCCGTCACCGCGCGACCTATGAGCCTGCGTCTCAGCCCTTGCTTTGCGTAGTGTATCGGCCTGTGCTTTGCCGCGGCCTTCGGCCATCGCTTCCGCGAAATTGGCAAAGAGAACCGTAAACCACAGCCAAAGCGTAATTTGCAGGCCGAAGCTGAACTGTCCAACATGATGGGCAGCATTCCACACCAATTGGATTGCCGTCAGTACCGCACCGACTTCGACCACAAACATCACCGGGTTCTTTACCATCGTACGTGGAGCCAACTTACGGAAGGAATCCGCCACAGCTCGCGAAAGAATGGCCGGGTGGATGAGTGATTTGTTTCTGATTCGCGCGATTTGGTCCATAGCCACCTCAAAAAACCTTTCCCGCTTGCATAAGCAAGTGTTCGAGAATTGGCCCGAGACTCAGAGCCGGGAAGAACGTGAGAGCGCCCACAATCACAATCGTGGAAACCAGCAAACCGGAGAACAAACCGCCAGTTACCGGGAAGGTGCCAGCCGATGCGGGAGCAGTCTTTTTTTCAGCCAGACTGCCTGCGATGGCCATGATCGGAATGATCATAAAAAAGCGGCCGAGGAGTTGCGCAATGCCTGTGGTCGTGTTGTACCAGAGTGTATTTGGGTTCAGTCCACCGAAAGCCGAACCATTGTTGGCCGCGGAGGAAACGTAGGCGTACAAGATTTGTGTCAACCCGTGTGGGCCAGGATTAGAAATACTCGACGTTCCGTACGGCTTGACGACGGATATGGCCGAGAAGCCCAAGATTGTAAACGTCAGGATGAGTACTGCCAGCATGGCCATCTTGACGTCGTACGACTCAATTTTCTTGCCCAAATACTCCGGTGTGCGGCCGACCATCAAGCCGGCGATAAATACCGCGAGGACTATAAAGACGAACATTCCGTACAACCCAGCGCCAACGCCACCGAAAACAACTTCCCCGAGCATCATGTTAATGAGCGGAACCATGCCGCCAAGGGGTGTAAAAGAGTCGTGCGCACCGTTCACCGCCCCGCAACTGGCGTCCGTGGTGACGGTGGCGAAGAGCGCCGAATTGGCGATCCCAAAGCGCACTTCCTTGCCTTCCATGTTTCCGCCCGGCTGCAGCGCAGTTGCACGCTGGTCAGTGTTGGCAAGGAGGGGATTGCCTTTGGCTTCGGCCCAGTAAGTCGCTGTCACGCCGATTAGAAACAGAAAAGCCATAGCAGCCCATACGGCCCAGCCGTGGCGTTGAGAGCCTGTCATGCGGCCCAGCGTGTAGGTGAGTCCGGAGGGAATCGCGAAAATGGCCAGCATCTCGAGGAGATTTGAGAATGGAGTCGGATTCTCAAATGGATGCGCGCTGTTGGCGCCGAAAAATCCACCGCCGTTGGTTCCGAGTTGCTTGATGATTTCCTGCGACGCCACGGGCCCCTGTGCAATCACCTGTTGTGTCACGATCTGTGTACTGGTCTTGCCATCCGGACTGGTCATTTGCGCGGTATACGGCTGAACTAGGTCGACCGTTGTATAGGGCCTCAGATTTTGGACGACGCCCTGGGAGACGAGAACGAGGGAACCCACTAGACAAACCGGTAGCAGAACCCATAGGAGACATCGAGTTGTATCCACCCAGAAATTTCCGAGCTTGTTCGTTTCCTTACGGGCAATACCTCGAATAACGACGATAGCAAGGACAATCCCGACCGCCGCAGAAACGAAGTTGTGATACGCGAGCCCCGCCATTTGCGTGAAGTAGCTCATTGTTGCTTCGCCGCTATACGCCTGCCAATTGGTATTGGTCGTGAATGAAGCTGCTGTGCCCCAAGCCAAAGATGGGTCGACATTTGTGAATTTCTGCGGGTTGAATGGAAGCCAGTATTGCGTTCGTTCGATAAAGTACAAGAGAGCCATCGAAACTCCGCTGAACAAAAGCATGGAAACGGTGTATTCCGTCCACCGCATCTCCCGGCTCTCGTCGACTCCCGTCAACCAGTAAACAAGCCTCTCGATTGGCCGAAGCACCGGATCGAGAAATGTCTTCTCACGATTGAAAACCCTCATCACGAAAACGCCGATCGGCTTCGTAACTAGCAGAATCAAAAGAAAAAAGAGTCCGATCTGAAACCAACCATTCGCCGTCATGCTTAAAATTCCTCTGCTTTCAGCAAGGCATAGAGCAGGTATCCACACATGAGTACCGAAATGAACAGCAGGATTGCATTGCCCAGACTCATACCCGTTTCTCCTGTTTCAAGCGTTCACACGCGCGAACGTACAGAACTGCAATTACGAAAAACAGCGCAGTCGCGCCGATGAAAACGATGTCAAGCATGATTTTTCGGTCCTTCCACCATTTAGCTGATTCACATGAATAGCCCAACCCGCTCGCTGCGAACGGCTCACGGTTCCTTTACCACAGTGGTATTTTGTGCCGACTGATTAAACGCGTTCCTTCCTCCTACCCCTTTTTTTTGGTGTCAAGGATCTAGCGATACGCTCGTAAGCAATGCGTTCTGAACAGTGGAGGCTTGACTCGGACCGCTCAAAATCGACCAACTGACTGCCAATAGAAGTTGGAACGTTGACTTTGGTTGGGCTGGTGTTTTCAATGTGTAGCTGTTTTCTGTCCTGCTCTTTGCATTCGCCGCGCATGGTTTGAGCCTGAAGCTGCTCATCTCTAATCCACCGGATCAGGACGTACTGCATGAATCCGCAACCCAACAGACAAACCGCAATAAAGATGGTCAGCGTCATGGCGAAAATTACAGGCGGAACCTCATTCCAAAAAGGTTTCGTCCGATGAATCAGACGTTACCGAAACGCCTCTGGAGAAGTCCGGTGTGATTCGTGAGGAATTCATAAGCGTGGTTTGGCTCTAGGATGCAATACAGACGTCGAGAGCGACGCTGTAAAGGCAGGAGTAGACTTTTGGAAAATCGCCAGGACTCGTTTTCGATCAAGGCTGCAAGCGCGTGCGACGGCGTTTTTGGCCTTATGGTTTCCAAATACAATCCACCGGACTTGCTCCGAAAGTGGTCCTAAATATAAGGCTGATAGTCCAGTCAATCCGCTGTGCGGAACTCAAGAATAGTGAATGAAAGGAGCTTTTATGTTATCTGGCCCCAAGGGCGTGGAGGAGGGATTGGTTGCAAAGTGCAGTATTTGTGGGCGCATTGAGGCATCATTTCGCCTTCCCGGAACAACTGAGAAATTCTGCTGGGGCTGTAGCGCGGACTTTGCAACGATCATTGTGCTGACTGACGCGATTGATTCCGCGAGGCTGGCGGGAATTTCTACTGACGATCTGCAATCGGAGCTTTGCGACATCAGCAGGCGGATGTTGGACCGTTCTCAATCTGCGGAGTTGGAATAATGACTGACGGTCCCTCTTTCAACTGCTCAAAATCTGGCATTCCTTCCAGTTGCGTTACTGCAATTTCTTTTTCGAAATCTGTTTTCAATGAAATCCAATCAGCACTCATTTCCCGTGATCGGTATTAGGGTCACGCCCAGTCGTCGGCACTGGGCGTTCCACAGTTGTTGCTCAAACGAGATATTGGCAATTGAAAGAGGACCGCCGCAGATTGCTGTGGCGGTCCCCTTCTTGCCGTTGATGGTGGTTAGAAGTCGAGCCGCAGTGCTACTTGCCCAGTACGGTTTCCACCATTTTCCGCGGTCTGTGCGGATTGCAGCACGCCGAAGGTGCTCGGATTGCTTACGTTTGTCGCGGGAGGCGCAAAGTTAGTGTGGTTGAGAACATTCGTGAAGGTCGCTTCGAAGCGCAAGCGCAATCCTTCGCGGATGGTCATAGTCTTGGACAACCCCGCGTTTACCGCGATGGTCCCGGGCCCCTGCAAAATGCCGACGCCTGCATTTCCCACGCGCGCCGCACCTGCAGGTGTAGGCGCAAATGCGTTTAAGTTGAACTGTTTCCCTGGCAGGTTGGCGGAAGATGGATCGCCAACCCTGTCCGGACGGCAAACCGACGCGGAGAGAAACGGGTCGGTATTGGTCTGGTCAAAGCTGCAACTGATCGTCGGGGTAAGGTAGGGCCCCGTTTCTAACAGCGTTATCGTATTGACGGTCCATCCACCGAAGGCTCCGTTGAGGTAGCGGGACGAACTCGACCACGGACGTCCCGTGCCGAAAGGCAGATCATAGCTCCCAGACAGCAGAAATCGCTGGCGCCGGCCTCCCGCGACATTGCCGCGATTGTCGCTGATCCCAAAGCGGTTCAAGTCAGCGAGTCCATAGCGAGTCTCCCCCTGATAACCATTCGGTGCATCGCCTTGGGCATCGCTCAGGTTATGCTCCCAAGTGTAATTTGCAGTGAAGAATAGGCCGTGAGACGACTGATGAGTGGCTTCCAGCACCATCCCCTGATAGTTCTGGTTTCCGCCATTTTCCGTTGTGTAGATGACTCCCCAATTCTGAAATGGCGCCCGTGGATCGACAAACGGACTCTGAACGTAGGGAGTAGCGCTGGGCGCAATCTGGTTCAAGTTCACCGTTACGCCCAACCGATAGGAGTTCATTCCCACGTAGCTCGCGCGGAGTACCGTGTTAGCGGTTAGCTGGCGCTCGACGGTGACATTCCACTGGGCCGATTGCGGATCTCGGAAACGAGGATCGGTGGCCTGTTGAAGCGTGCCGCCGCCGACCTGTACGAGTTGGCTCGCGGCGACCGTATTGGGGAATTGGAAAAGAGGCGCGCCGTTGGTACCTATGGCGTTGACGTAAGTGTGGACCGAGGATTGTGGATTACTCTCGTTGTTGTTCTGGAGCTGTCCCAAATCGGTCACCGTGAAGATACCAAACCCCGCACGGACCACAGTTTTGTTATCGTTGAACGGCCGATAGGCCAGGCTGACGCGTGGATCGAAGTTGCGAAGGTACGTTTGCCGGAGGCCGGCTGGCAAGCCAGCCTGCCCATTGGACACCACGGTGGTGCATGGCAACGAGGGCGAAACGACATACCCGGCATCTGCAGGCGCGGAGAATCCCGGAGGCGCTGCGTTGCAGGCATTAAAGGACTGCAAAAAGGCGGGCACCGGGCCGCCTAACGTGCGGTACAGTACGTTATTGACAATGATTGTGTTGTTGTTCGGATCGAAGTTGGCCTGAATTCCGTGCTCGTCCACGAAGGGAGGCAGCCACTCCCACCGAAGACCGACATTGACAGTGAGCCTGCTGTTGACCTGCCATTCATCTTGTCCGTAGACACCTGCCTCAGGACCCCCCGCGTTGTTTCTTGGACCGGTCACCGCAAAGTATGAGGTATTCGGAAGTCCCTCCAGCAGGTCTCCAAACGCGGTGCCCGTAAATTTGTTTTGATTGAATGTGAAGAGCCCGTAGTCATCGGACGGCGTTTCAATTTCAGGCACGGCAAACCGTACCCAGCGAACGTCCACCCCCGTGCGAATGGTGTGCTTGCCTTTGATATAGGTGAGGTTGTCGGCTATCTGGTTGGTGCTGGACAGCGTGGGGCCGACGTGATCTCTGCCTATCGGAGTAAAGCCCGTCCCATCGGAGAAGTTAATGCTCGGAAAGCCTCCGTCGGTCGGGTGGTGTGAGACATCCACGTCTAGGAGTCCCAGCTGGGCGATCGCCGCCGCACCTTGGATGGGGAAATTCGGCGTCAGCAGCGTGTGTGTAAACCCAAACCGGAACTCGTTCAGCAGGGTCGGACGAATCGAAATGTTGTGGGAGACCAAGAAGCTTCTATCGTGCTCATGGTCCAAGTCGTTGGGCAGGAGAGGGTTCACGACACTCGCCGTTACGTTCTTCCAGTTGAAGCGTGCGTATACCTGCTGTTTACTGCCGATAGCTTGATCGATTCTCACGTCCAAGCCATTCGTGCTGGAAGGAATTGGCTGTAGCTTTTCATAGTTGAAACTGCAGCTCGGAGTCAATTGAGTAACGCAATTTACGTTCGGCAGCGGATAGTAATTGTTCAGTAAGACTAGAGAAGACGCATTCAGATTCGTGATTGTGCCTCCCCCAATATCACTAAGGTTGCCGTTTCGTTCCGCCTGAGTGGGCACCAGGTATTGCTCAGCCTGGGAGGTCACTTTTCTGTTGCCTTCGTAATCGAAGAAGAAAAATGTCTTGTCCTTGCCGTTGTAGAGCTTTGGAATCCGTACTGGCCCGCCTAAACTCCCCCCGAAGGTATTAAAGCGCTTGGGCGCTTTTACGTCGAAGTCGAGGACTCTGGCATCGAGCGCGTCGTTCTGAAGATATTCGAACAGGCTTCCGTGAATATTGTTCGTTCCTGCCTTGGTGGTAAATGTGACGTCGCCCACCTGTGAGAATTCGGCATTGTTGTTGAATGCCGTGACCTTGAGCTCGGCAATGCCCTCGGAAGACGGGTAGGGATTCGCTCCTGCAGCACTCAAGAATATATTGGCCGTGGAGATGCCATCAACCGAGTAGCCCACCATGTTTGCTGTCGCGCCGCCCAAAGCGATATTTCCCTGGCTATCTTGTTCCACGTTCGGCGAACTTTGCAGAGCGCCCAACGGGCTCGTCGAGACAGCCCGGAAATTCATCGGCAATTGGCCGATTTCTCGGGTTCCCTTGGAATCGCCGATAATTCCGTTCTCTGTGTTGATTACGGCAACCGTATCCGAAACTTCTACTCTTTGGACTTGCGTATCGACCGTCATGGTGACGTCGATACGCAACGTCTGGCGGGCGTTCAGCTCCGCTGATGGAACCTGAAAGTCCGCAAAGCCGGCCGCCTGGGTCGAAAGCGCGTACTTGCCGGGCTTAAGGTTTACAAATTCAAAGGACCCGTCCGCGTCCGCTGTTGTGGAATGAATACTGTTGTCTTCCAAACTTCGTATCTGGATCGAAGCGCCCGCTATAAAGCCCTGAGACGCATCATGCACCACACCGACAATACTACCAAAGGTCGACTGGCCGGTAACCGGCCAAACCGTGCACAGCAGCAAAGCAACTGCAATGGCTACCAACGCCCTACGCATGTCTTTCCTCCGAAAGAGAAGGGTTACTGGTTGTTCGGACTTCAACCCCTCTTGTGGACAGACTCTATTGGTATCTCTGTGTAGAAGGCCGGATTGATTTATAAGCTTTGCGTTAGCATGGGTGACCTTCGCATCACCTTTGAAAATGGGGCGCAGTGTAGCCAAGCTCAGAGTGCGGACACACTAAGCTTGTCTAGGGCGAAAAGCGATTCGCGATTGCGTACCGTCCAGAAGCGACGATGGGGCAGTACGGGGGCAGAAGGTCAAACTTAGTGGCGACGCCGTTTTTCAAGCGTGTCAGTTGGCAATTGAAACATATAACCGATCCAGGGTTCGGTCAGGATGTAACGGGGATGCGCAGGGTCCTTCTCGATTTTCTTGCGCAGCTGCCTGATCACTACGCGAATGGGTTCGGTTTCTTCCGCATACTCCGGCCCCCAGACTATTTGTAGGATTTTCCGGTGTGTAACCGGTTTCCCCTGCTGAGTGACGAGCAAACGCAAGACATCAAACTCTTTCGGCGTCAGGTGGACACTATCACCACGAACCGTAACCATTCGCATGTCGAGATCGACAGTCAGCTCCGAAGTCTCGATTTTGGGAAGCGGTTGTTCGGCGCTGGAACGCCGCAGAGCCGCTCGAACGCGCGCCAGCAACTCTGCCATCGCAAACGGCTTCACGATGTAATCGTCTGCACCGGCATCCAGAGCACCAATCTTGTCACGAACCGAATTGCGGACGCTCAATATAAGAATGGGCCCTGCAAAGGACAAACGAATCAACCTGCAGGCGTCAAATCCGCTCATGTCCGGCAAATTTATGTCCAACAAAACCAGGTCGGGATGCTCTCGAACAACCGTGTCGATCCCCTCTTGTCCATTCTTCGCCAAGATGACGCCATAGCCCGCCTCGAAAAGAGTTGTTTGAAGCACCCGGCGTATCTGGGGCTCGTCGTCGACCAAAAGAAGCGTCGTGTCGTTCATATACCCGTGGCCTTTCTACAGATCACGGAGCCGATGCAGCGTGGAGTATCACGAAGGCGTCGGCGGACGTAGATAAGGTCGGAGCAAGTGAGAGACGCGCGCATAAGGAACCCGGCAGGCTAACAATCTCCCAGATCATGGCAATTCAGCAGTCTGAGCCTGTCAATATCAGCCGTCGCTGAACCCCACTCAGGGTTCAGGAACATCCCCCGTTTGAGTTCGCGTTCCGCTTGGAGCCAATCGTCAAGCTCACGGCCTGGTTGTTCGCCGCGCTCGAAATAGATTTCGTATGCGCGACGTCTGATTTCCTCGTCACGCGTCGAGTTCCCTAGGGAAACCTCTCCCGTTTTCGCCTGGGTAGAGGTTGCTTGGATCTCTGAAATTCGTTTTCTGTTTGGTTTCGACGACATACCCATCTCTTTCACTCCTTGCCTCGTCCGGACGCAGCCGCAGCCTGTTCGAGAGGAACTGTCTCGATCGTCGGGCGGATATTCACTAGGACGCAGAAGGCAAGAGCGCCCTTGTTATCAATTCACTGCACGGCGGATTCCAACACGAGTCGTATCAGGTTGACGTTTTGAGAATCGCGATGAGCATTCCCCACAGGAGATTCCAAAAAATCGTCACGACAGCTAGGAATGTTTTGAGCGACACCCTCGCGCCCTAACAACGGACCCATATTGTAGGAAAAAGATCCGGAGCAAATCCGGCGCGTTTTGTTAGGAAAATATAAGATGAAAACGTCAGCGCAGCGGGATGAATAACGACCCCGAGCGGGGAAGAAAGCGAGATTTGTAACCTGTGACATGGAGTTTCCTTCCCCGCTCACGCCGCTGATAGGCGAATGATGGGCTTGATTGTGCCCCCCCTTTTCACTGTCTTGCGCAGCCTGATTGATTTGATCGAGGCTGTAAAACTTGACCGGTTTCTCGAACGGGAAGCGCCCCTGCGCGTTGATGTTCCAGTATTTGGCCCTGACCGCAGGTAGCACAGGAACGTGTTCGGGCAACGCTTCCGGTGAATCCGTTCCAGCGAATGGTCAGTACTAATCCGACCGACGAGCTGATTACTTCCGATTGCCCGTCATCCAAGCAATCGAAGTCAGTCTTGTCCCGGGCCCGATGGTCGCCTGATGCCGAGCCGTTTCATCTTGTAAAACAACGTATTGCGTTTCAATCCTAGCCGGGCGGCCGCGCCGCGCGGCCCCCCGAGCTTCCAGTTGGCGCGTTGACACGCAGCTAGAATCTCGTGGCGAACTTTATCCTCAA
>Ga0206814_10027_pt1 | contig 37799 bp, 27 predicted proteins | sample Alteio_BWOrgCont_90_FD_152850 | JGI IMG/M metagenome (GOLD analysis project Ga0206814, IMG submission 152850) | Enriched cells from forest soil in Barre Woods Harvard Forest LTER site, Petersham, Massachusetts, United States -... | ecosystem: Environmental > Terrestrial > Soil > Temperate forest >...
GTGCGACCACCCCGCTTGAAAGATACGCTGCGCTATTCTGGTCCAAAAGCGTGGAAACAATTCTAGGACTGTCGTTTGAGGAATCGGTCACAAGTTCCGTGAAGCCGTCTAGCATGGTACCGGAAGCACTATTATTCAAATTGTTTCGGCGCATATCGACGCCCAAAAGCGCTACTCCCGGCACTGAGGTACCAAAATTCTCATAGTTAGTGGTGGCACCGTGGCTAGAGTTCGAAACAATATTATTAATAAAAAGATCGAAATAGCCCGGATGCAGGCCCCATTGGTCGATGCTACTCCACATATAGAGCCCATGGATAGTCTGGCTAATCGAATTGCTGTCGACGACGAAACCAAAACAATCCAGGTAGGGTTGAACCCCTGACGAGGAGGTGCCTGAACTTAAATATCCGGGCTTACCCTCTAATTGATTTAGATAAACGACCGCCTTTTCATTAGCAGGTTGCACTTGAATCGTACTACTAGCATTCGGAACGACGTTCCAATTTGGGCTCACAGTTAAGAGTCCAGATCCGTTATCAGCTACTACCAAACGATCTTGGCCAAGGCCCTTTCCTGCAACCACGACTACGTAATAATAAAATCGACCCGATGCATCAGCACCATAAGAGCTGGGTGAAGAAGAAATCTGGATATTAGTCGGTGACGCTGAGACAGGGCTTCCTTGGTAACGAGGACCATCTCCCGATTCCCAGAGTACCTGTTCCCCAGCATTGCCGGAATGTCCCCCGCCGACGCGTGGTGCGCAGTTGATTGTAGTGTTTCCAGAGATATACGTGTCGCGGTCTCCGTCACTCCCGCCTCCCACAAAAAGACGACCGTCAAAATAGTTGGGGTTGGGATTTACAGTGGGGTCTCCGCCATAATTAAAATCCTGTGCGGTGCAACTCGTCATGCTAAATCCAATGCCTCCATTACTACCGACAAATGCACCCACATCATATTGCCCGTGAAAAGTGCAGCTATCGACAAATACCTGGGACTCAGCTTGAAATCCAAGCGGCCCCCCATAGATGTCGCAATTCTGTACCCAAGCATGGCTCCCTGCTGGAATGCCCTTGAAGATGAGGCTGTCGGAGGAGGTGCTGCTGAGGGGCTCTCCAGAATAAATTGCCAAATTGTATAATTTAAAGAAATTGACTGAATTTTCCAAAAACAGGTGGTAGCCATTCACGGCAGCATTGTTTCCCTGCAGATTGCCGTTAATATCCAGTGTCATATCCCGAATCTCAACGTTGTCCCCATGTCCCGCCTGACCCGTCGACTCATAAAACATAGCGCTGTCAGCAAATTGGGAACCGAGGCGGAGAATGCTTTGATTCTTTCCATCTCCCATCCAACGAACCCCAGCCAAATTATTGAAACCACGATTTGTCAAATAAACAGTTCCAGCACTTGAACCCGGCAAGTAGACCGTGGCAGGTTCTCCCGTGCTCGCGTAACTTTGTGCGGCGGTCGTCAGCGCCAGCTCAATCGCTGCCCCGTCGTCGGTCAGCCCATTTCCCGTAGCCCCGAAACTCTGGACATTGAATGTGCTCCCGCTCCAATAGACATTATCATTGACGCTGGCTTGGAGCGTGACACTGATCGGACCGCTCCATCCGTAGGCACCCGCGTGACCATTGTGCACCCAGACCTGGACCACAGAGCCTAGGTTCTGGCTCAAACTCATGGGCATTACATAATCAATACGGTAATTGTTGTAATCAATCAGTTGAGCGACGCTTCCCATTTGACCCGGGAACGCCACGTAGACTGTCGGCGTAATTCCACCATAAAAGAAATTCCTTCCAAACACGGGCGCCGTGTCTCCGGGGAGTACCGTATCCTCTGCCCACCAAAGTTCCGTGCAGTTGATACAGGCGGGGGCCGAAGTCCCGCTGACATTGCTCGACCAAACTAAATAACTTGAATTCTGTGGCAAGCCTTTTGGAAGCGTGATTTGAGCCTGAAGCGTATCCTCGTAAACAGGATTTGCCGAGATGAGTTGAGCCGCTCCATTGCTCTGTCCAAATATAGTGAAGCCGGAAAGTTGATCGCCAGTAAATAGAACCGTATCCCCAGGTTGCGCTTGGTGAATCCATTCTCCCAAGCTGGGACTCCCAGAAACGATTGCAGCGCTCGACGTCGGTGGAACAAAGGTATCGTAATAGGCGGGCAATTGAGGAGCCGGTACGGGAGCTGTGACGTTGCTCAGGGCCGGTAAAAGCGTCGTCGTTCCAAAGCTGGGACGGGAAAGATTAAGACAAATTAGACAAATTGATAATAAAAAGACTTTCATTGAACTAGTTCCTAAAAAAGAGATTCACTCTTTCTTGCGGAAACTTGCAAAAGCACCTGGTCGCTTTTAAGGTAGTTCAATCTCGTTTTATGGGCTGTGACTCCGATCAAAGTTGAAAATGCCACCTCCTTGCAAAAGTTTCAATAAACAAAACTTGATTTTGTATTGATAAATCAAAACTATCACATCTTTAGCTACACACTGACCTAAATATATAACAAGTTTTCTAGAACGTATCACTTTAGTATAGCACGATGCGAAACAACGTTTTCATATTCTTTTGTGATCGTGGTCTCGTTCGAATGCTACTGACCATAAGACGCAGGGCGAAGTGTTTCGGCTCAAACATGAAAACGCCGAGCTCATGGCTCGGCGTTTTCAAATAGCTCGAACTAATTTACTCTCCGACGCTAGCAAATCCGGACGGGATGTTCAAACCAAGGGCGGATGCTGTCGCTGCATTCACCATAATCTCGCACCGGTTTGACGATACATTCCCCGATGCATTCCCAGAGCTCGCCGCTTTCGCTGCAGCTCTTCCAATATCCTTGAATGTCGGAGCCACGCCGGCCAAGGCACCGGTATTGGCGAGAGAGGCTGCGGGTGCGTAGAGTCCAATCTTATTCGCCAAACAAAAATCATTCATGAGCTTGAAGGTGGCTTGCGATATCAATACCGGATCCGGGGCAATCCAAAGTGCCTGGGCCTGGCCTTGGATGGCCCTAAGCGCCGCCACCAAATCCGCGACTTGATTTACCTTACGTGTTATCAAGCGAACCCCTGCCCCTTGCGCCGCGACTCCCAATTCCTTTAAGTAGGCATCGTAACTGTCAGCGACACCAAAAGCAGCAATACTTGTAATCCCCGGCTGAATGGCTTTCATCTTTGAAAAGAGCACCGAGGCTTCTGGCAGCATGGATACACGGATATAAGGCCGTGCGGGCTTCACCTTCGAATCGGCGACCATAGCTACCACCAGAGCTGACGAATCCGGATAAGTCGCCAACGCCGCTTGGCCACCCAATGCGATTACTGCATCTGCAGATCCCACGTCGGCCTTCCCGTCCTTAAGCGTTACACTCTGCGCGTCAGGGATGAGCTCTTTCACCCCTTCAAAGGCTTCCTGGTAAGGACCTAAATCGGCACTCAGTACCACGACGGTGGAGCCCCGTCCCCAAAGTGGGGCGAGGCAGAGTGCCGCGCCCATGAGAAAGGTTTTCATTAGTTCCCTCCCCATGCCAGGTTCAAGCCGGCATAGTAAGCTTGAGGAACTGCGGTGCCGTCGGAGGATTCAACGCGATATTCCTGCAACATGTTTTGACCCAGGACATAGATCTCAGCACCTTTAAATAAGGTATAGCCAAGACGCAGATCCAAACGCGCCTGGTCAGGAACAAAAACTGAGGTACCACGACTCGAGAGGTAGGCAAAATGCTGCCCTGTCCAGTTGATATTCAGTCCGGCATTGAAACCCCAAAGGAGCTCCGTATTGATGATGCCGTTTACGATGTTCCAAGGAGTGGTGTAGAAATAGCGTTGATTTCCACCCAACTTGTCATTGTCGTTAACATCCTCATAGGTATGGTTGATTTCAATTTTGGTTCCAAGAATCGGCTTGAAGGTTAATGCCGTTTCCACACCACGCGCTACGATCGAGTAATTGTTCACATAATCGAGATTCTGGGTGACGTTGTAGTTGATGCCATCCGGGGTCGTCACAACAGTATTCAAAGTATTGAATTCTGGATATCCAGCGATGTCCATTTGGTAGGGCGTGACGTCAATTCCAATGCGATTGTCCAAAAGAGAACCCGAAACGGTCGCTTCATAGGAAGAAACCGTCGAAGCATGCATGTCCGATCCGCCCACATGAAGATAGAGATTTGCGTTGGTGCCGGGCCCAAACATATTAGGTGAGCTCCCTTCAGGCAGAATCAGGCTTGAGTCACGGTTAAGCAGACTCGGCAAGGTTGGCGCCTGGGACGCGGAAAGACGGAGACTCCAGTCATCAACGGGTTTGAGGATCAAAGCTCCCTGGTAGGCTCCTTGATCGCCACCGGTGTCACTGTGCTCATAGGAAGCGGCTGCTGACAAGGTCGCCCAGTCCGTGAACGAGTAAGCCTCGGATGCAAAAACTCGACCGACATGGTTTCCGGCTTGAGCCCCGGCTCCAGGAACCCCTTCGTTGAATGCCCAGGCGCTGTCATCAAGCACATCCCGGTAGGAGCTTCCCACCACAGCCTGGGAACGTTCATCGAAGTCCGAAAGATGCGCTAGCAATTCCCCATTATATTGGGTCTCTCGAATCGCCAAGGCTTCTCCACGGTTCACGTCGTCCCGGGATCCATTCAATTCCAGGGACAATCCGTCATTCACGTTATGGGTCAATTTCAGCATTTCATAGTCGCTGTTATAATCGGATCCACTGACACCCAGGACGTTAGGAATCGAATAGGTATCCTTGTTCCCTCCTACAAAAGCTTCCAATTCACCCCCCTGCCAAGGTTTAGAATCCAAGCGGGTATTAGCGCGGAGGAAGTTCGAATCTTGGTTGCCATCGGCAATCGGAGCACCGCTAGGAGCTGGCCAACTCTGCTCACGGGCGGATTGCTGCAAGCTGACACGAATATCACCGATCGCAGTGGAAAGGTCAGCGGAGCCATACCCGCGATGGGAATCGTAAGATCCGACCTCTTCACGGGCCGTGAGGCTAGCGTCATCTCCAGGCTTCTTGGTGATAATGTTAATCACTCCCTGCCCTGCATTGGATCCATAGAGCGCTGAATTAGGTCCACGGACAATTTCGATGCGCTCGATGTCGTCCAAAGCGACAGGAATATCTTCCCAAAATACACCTTCGTCTTCTGGGCTTACGATACTACGACCATCTACCAATACCAGAAGCGATTGGGCAAATTCATCCGGCAAGCCGCGTACATTCACCACTTGACGATTCCCTTCCACTCCCGTCGCCTCTTCCACATTCATTCCCACCCGATAACGCAACAAATCGGCAATATTCTGAGCGCCCGATTTTGCAATATCCTCCGCCGTGATCACATCAATGGCCACCGGCGAATCCGAAATCTTTTGGGCACGTCGCGAGGCTGTCGTGACTTGGGCCTCCTGCAAAAAGAAATCGAAGGTCTGAGCCGTACTGGTATCGTCTGCCAGAAGCGGCAGCACGGTTCCCAGGAGCATCGCCCCGGAGAGGCTCCAGATGAACAGTTTTTTCTTCCTCAGCGTGAACTTCATTACTTCCTCCACTCAAGTGACATTTGACGAAAACGGCCAATCCGCGTTCGTCATAGCGTTATTGCGTTCTAAACTTTGTAACTTTTCACCACCGCAAGGATGGATTGCGAGACTTGTTTAAGGCTGTCAACCGCAGTCAAGGACTCCTCCAGGCGTCGCACCGTGTCGTCCATCATCTTGCTTTGATCCGTTACCGCCGCGAAGACCTGACCCACGCCTACATTTTGCTGATTCACGGCCGAAGCAATCTGGCCCACGGCCGCATTGTTATCGCGCACCATTTGAGCCAATGCCTTTAAATTGTCCCCGCTTACTTTTGCCTGACTTAATCCCACTTCAATACGGCTGGATCCCGTTTCGGTATTTTTTACAGCTGCAGAAGTGGCGCTGGACACGGAATCCAATATTTCACGGACTCGATTGGTGGCCTGAATGCTCTGATCGGCCAGGCGTCGAATCTCCCGAGCTACTAAGGAAAAGCCCTTGCCATGCTCACCGGCCCGGACGGCTTCAATGGCCGCGTTGAGAGCCAACATATTGCTTTGATCGGCAAGTTCTTTCACCGTGGCGGTAATGTCCCCAATCTGCCGGGTGCGATCCCCCAATTCATTGATGCGCCGTGCGATCTCTCCCACCTGGGAGCGCATATCGCCCAAGGCCTGCATGCTGGATTCCACACTGGCCTCTCCCTGGCGTCCAATTTCGTCGGCTCGCTGAGCCGCCTCGAGAATCCCCTGAGCGCTGCGAGCCGCAGTCTGAGACGTCTGTTTAATCTCCTCGGCAGTGACTTGAGTTTCCTGAAGTGCGGTGGCCTGGCGGGTCACGGTGGCATTCTGTTCCACCAAAGTTTTTTCGAGTGCTTCCACGGCGGTCGACAACTGGCTGGCAGCAAGTCCGAGGGTTACCGGAACTTGGCGCAAACGCTGAACCATTTCGGAAAAATAAGAGGCAAGGCGGCCAATTTCATCGTCGGTGCTGGAGTTGATGACCTGACTCAAATCCCCATCTTCGAGAATGCGACGCGTCGCATGAGTCAACGCAGCGATGGGAGCCACAAATTGATTCAGCACCCAAGCCAACGCGAGCATCGCAACCACTAGGGCCAAGAGCGTGGTGAGTATGGCTCGCCGGGTTTCACTTGCCACCATTCCAGAAACTACCGCTCGGTTCAGCCAGAGATGCAACATTCCCAAAGATCCGTCCATGATGGGAATATTCATCTGCAAGGTCGATTTTCCTTCGACGTTAACAACGCGCTGACTGTTTTCATCAAACATCTTTTCTTGTAGATCCGGGGGCACGCCATTTTTAAAGGTTTGAGCAATCATTTCCTTTTTGTCATTGGTCAACGCTGCGAATGCGACTTCTTCTTTTGAGGTTAAATCCGTCAATGCCTGCTGAGCTCCTGCGGTATTGCCAAGCATGAGGGTATTGGCGATCTGACTCCCCGCGTCATCTCCGAGGGCTTTACCGCGGCCGTAGAGAAGTTGGTCGGCCATTTCGCTCGTACGCATGGCCGATTGGACGGTCAAGAGTGCAGCCGTAAGGGTTAAGGCTAGACCTGCAGCAGCAAGCACTTTGTTTCTAAAGCTGTGCTTGATGGGATCCAGTAGTACTTTGGAAAGTTCCATGGTGCTCCTCACTTGAAAATCAGCGCGCATCAAAAACGCGCCTCAGGGTAATCGGGATCAAACTCTTATGAGGCGAAACGCGCCTCCGCGCTCAAAATTCTTTCGTTGCAGCCTGAGCTTGGAGCTCTCAGCACTGCATGCTTCAGACCTTAGCTGCGCAGCGCTGAGGCGCGCATGACAGCTATCAACTCCGAGGGGGTTAATTTTCTACTCGCCCCACCCAGGGCAAAGGCTTCTTTAGGCATTCCGTAAACCACGCTGCTACTTTCATCCTGCGCGAAGGTGAGGCCACCGCGTTGGCGCAGGGCCAGGAGCCCCTTGGCTCCGTCACTTCCCATCCCCGTTAGGACCGCCGCTGCCGTAAGGCCAGGGACCTGCGCAGCTAGCGAGCTCAGCAATCGATCGCCGCAAGGGCAAACACCCCCGGGGCTCAAAGGCGTTTCAAAGCGATTTCCGGAGCCAATCAAGAGATCTCGCCCGTCGGGAGCGAGATAGACCCAGCCGGGACGCGCAATCTCTCCAGGGCTGGCGATGGCAACTTCCATCACCGTGCGGCTTTTTAACCAGCGGCGGAGCCCCCCGGTGAATCCCGAGGCAATATGCTGGGCGATCAAGATGGAATAGCTGGGCGTGGACAGTGAGTTCAGCAAATCAGCTAAAAGAGGTGGACCGCCCGTGGAAGCCACCAGTGCAAAGTAGCGAATGGCTTCGACGGATGCTTTTTTCTTTCCGATCTGGGCTGCGAGTTTCCAGGTCTTGCCAGCATCGAAGGGCAAGCTTGCAAGGGCGTGAATCTTTTTACGCAGAAGATCCCCCCAACTTTGCAGAGCCTCCAAACTAGTTACTTCTGGTTTTTGCAAGAGATCCAGGGCGCCGGCTTCAAGAGCCTGAAAGCTAAGGTCCACCTGGGTGTTCTCGCTGATCGAACTGACGACCAGGATCCGGCAAGGGCGCTTACTCATGATGGCCCGCGTGGCCTCCAGGCCGTCCATACCGGGCATCATGACGTCCATGGTGAGGAGATCGGGTGCCAAGGACTCGGCCATCGCCACGGCTTCCTGTCCATCTTTCGCGCTGCCAATAATTTCAATGCCCTCGTCCTGCCCCAAAAGCTGGGTCAGAGCGGTTCGCATCGTGGCTGAATCATCCGCAGTCAAAACTCGAATCTTTGTCATTTGCTTTTCCCTACCGTCATCGCATGAGCCACTTCATCCAAAAGGCGTCCTGCAGCGCAATCGCGTTTGCTGATAAAGGCTTCCGCGCCGCAATCCCGAGCTAAGGCTCGGTCACTGTCACTATCGTTTGCGGAAACCAGGACAATGGGTGTTGCCAGAGCTAGTGGGGCCGATTTCACACGCCGACTAAACTCCAGGCCGTCCATTCCTTCCATGCTCACGTCACAGATAATCACGTCGTAGCTTGCCGCTTCGATCATTGCCAGAGCCTGAAACGCCGATGCTGCCGCGTAAACCTGGTATCCACCACTTTCCAAAATTCCGCGGTGCATAGCCCGGGCCGTGAGACTGTCGTCGATCACCAGCGCCTTCAATTTGCCTCGCGCGCTGCCACGAGCGCCTCCCTGTTCAATCAGCCAGTCCGATCTCAAAACGAGTAGCAATTCAGATCCAGCGTGAAGGGCCGCTCCTTGGTAGACGGCTTCGTCCGCGACGGCGTCTGGCAGTGGCAAAATCACCAGTTCGGCGTCTCCTTCCAAGTCCTCCACCAAAAGGGCTAGGCGTTTGCCCTGGGACTGTAAGACCATGATGTTGGCCCCTTCGGAAACTTCTGCCGTGGCTCGAAGGCCAAGCACCGCTCCAAGGTCGGCCAGTTTGAGCCAAGAGTCCTGCCAAAGGATGCGCCATTCCTCACCTGCTTTTTCAAGCTGACCTGCAGCCACTTTAAAAACACTTTCTACGCTCTGAACCGGAACTCCAAATACCCCCTGCCCCGAACGCAGGAGCATAATGGGCGAGGCCCCCAAACTAAGGGGAAGCGTCATAAGGAAACGGGTGCCCTGCCCGGGTGTACTCTGTATTTCCATCGAGCCGTGGAGCTGTTTCACGGCCTGCTGAACAACATCCATACCCACGCCACGCCCACTCAAGCGACTGACCTCGGAGGCAGTGGAGAATCCAGCCTTAAAAATCAAATTCACGGCTTCGAGATCATTCATGGTTTGGGCCGCATCGCGACTGATCAGTCCCTTGGAAATCGCCGTGTCTTTCAAACGTTTCGGATCCAATCCCTGCCCATCATCGGAGAACTCGAGATTGAGCCAATTGCCCTGCTGTTCCGCTCGAATGACCAGGGCGCCTTCCTTATGCTTTCCAAGCGCGTCCCGCTTCTCCGGCATCTCCAAACCGTGGTCAACGGCATTACGAAGTAGATGTACCAAAGGCGCCTGAAGCCCCTCTAGAATTCGGCGATCCAACATGAGTTCCGCGCCGGAGATAGAAAGCTTTGCCAGCTTTCCCGTACTCCGGCAGCTATCGCGCAGTACCCGCTGCAGGCTTTCCAAGGCCTTGCCAACTGCGACGCTATAAATTGCTTTCAAATGGGATTCCAGCAGTTCCACCACTGCCGAGGAAGCCTCGATGTCGTAGAAGAGTTCCGCTTTAAGACGTTGAAGGGGTAGGCTCACCGCTTTGGATTCTTGCCCAAAATTTCCTTTGGCAATGTCGTCAAGAATTTTAGAAATATCCTGGCTCCGATCTTGTAGATTCAGGCCCAGCTCGCGTAAACGCTCTACCTCGCGAATTAGATTCAAAATTTGACGGTTATCTACTCGCCAACTGCTGTTTTCCTGCTCCAGAGGGCTTTCTTCGACACGAACTGTTTCAGCAAGTTCTTCTACAGCAAGCTGAGTCGCGTCGACGCCTTCCTCGGTCTTAGCTTCAGACAGTTCCGTTTTGCTCAATGCGGGCCTTCCAAATAGTTCCGGCATCACCTGATGTAGATTCTGTAGGCTCGCTCCGAGCCCCCGCGCGTGGGCGCGTACCCTTGCATTGATTAAATCCAAGCCTTTGAGGACGAGATCCCCCATCGCCGAATCAAAAACGGAAACACTTTTTTTGGCTGGCGCTATCAAATCCTCTAATTTATGAGCCAGCTCCGAAACATCCACCAAACCACAGGTCCCCGCACTCCCTTTGAGCGTGTGCAAATTGCGTCCTAAGCGTTCCAAAAGAAGGCCTCGGGCCTTAGCGTCGGCCTGTTCCAGTTCCATCACTGCGGAACTCGCGCCGCCGACCAGCTCCGCGGCTTCTACTTCAAAGCCCTGGACCAGTTCCTGGAAAAAATCTTCCATTGCCATCTCAGGCCTCCAGTCCCTTCAAAAGTGCTTCCAGGTTCAAGTAACGAAGAAGTTTGCCGCCTGGCAGAGCTAACTCAACAATTCCTTCGCCCTGTTTTTCACGGGCAATCTGAAAGGAACTCATGGCCAATTGTCCGGCGCGCGGAATCTCCTCGCAGTCAATTGCAAGCTCTTCTCTGGAGGTCTTCAAAATTAAAAGTACAGAGGGATCGCGACGCCAGCCGCGGCTGCCAAGCAGGGAGGCCAGGCTGAGGACACGCAGGACTTTGCCCTGCCAGCGCATGATCCCTACGACGCCTCGTTTCGAAAGCGGAACCGGGATCACGCCCTTGAGCGGAATGCAGGAGAGGACCTGTTCCAAGGGCAGGGCCAGACTTTGCATCCCCTGACTGAACTCAAGAACCCAGCCTCCGTCTTCGAGAGCCTCATCCTTTTTTCGCGAACGTACCCGTTCTGCGCGCTCCAGGAGAAGCTTGAGCGATTCCTGATCCAACGAAGAAAATTCGGCCGAAGCGTCTTTCATGCAATCCTTCCGTAGCGTTCTAAGAACGTTTGAGCGGAGGTAACGTAAAAAATGAGAGATACCGGCTCTGGGGCATCGATGGTTTCCTGAAGATCTTTTTCGCTTGCCAGTTCGAGCAGGTTTTCCAAAGTCGCCGCCGCTTCCCGTTTGGCCCCTTTTCGGCTGAGCGTCATGGCGAGGTCAAAAAGTCCGGGCAAATATTGAGACGCTTTGCTCCGTAGTTCCAAAAGCAGGGCTAAGGCATCTGCGTCATGCCCCGCTTCCGCCTCTTGGAGGGCCAATAGATGGAGAGCTTTCGGATCAAAGGCTTCCGGGGCCGCCTTTGCTTCCTCATGCACCGGGGGGATCATCGTCTGGAGAGCGATCCGCTTCGCTCGCTGATAGATCTGAAGTACCCGGGGATCTTCCGGAACCAGTCCCGGAGGTACAAAATCAATGTCCACTGTTCCTAGGACTAGAAGCCCGTCGTCTTCCAGGGATTCGACCAAATTCGCGATCACGCGCCGGGCCGCCTGCGGGCTGAGATAAATCAGGACATTGCGGCAAAAAATCAATCTCGCTTTACGGCCCTCCAAAGGCGCGGGATCCAGGAGATTGTGTCGCTCAAATCGGACGAGTCTGCGAAGTTCAGGAAGCACCTCCATACGATCTGCATTCATTCCCTGCAAGACCGTTGGCATCGCCGCCCCTTCACGCCGCATGGACCATCGGCCATAAAAACCTTCACGAGCTGCGACCAAGCTGCGTTCCGACATATCCGTCCCCAGGACTTCAATGGGATAGCCCGGTTGCATCCATGCGGAGAGTGCCGCCGCAATCGACCACGCTTCCTCGCCTGTCGAACAGCCCGCACTCCAGGCAAGCATGGGTTTTTCTGCTGCAGACCAGGCAGCAACTCGCCCCATCAAAAATTCAAAATGTTCGGCTTGGCGAAAAAAATAGGTTTCGCCAACGCTTACCGCTTCCGAAGCCCATTCCTCCAAGCTGGGACAGCTCGCTAAATCTTCTTCGCTGACCGCTTCGTGTTCCAAACGCTTGGCCAAAATAAGAAGGCGGCGCTGGCTTAAGGCTCTTTCGTCAAAGCCTGTTTTTTCTGCGACCATGCTTGCGAGATTGCTCAAATCCATCGCGTGGTTCCGCCTTGATTAGAGAAAGGCTGTTCATTAACTTTTCGAGTTCCTGATCATCAATAAACTTAGAGGCTCGAATCACCGGAACAAAACTTCCGCCTGACGCGCGAGCCATAAACTCCAAACGTCCCTTCAGTGACTCTGCTGCCAGTGGAAGAAGGGCGCTGGGATCCTCAAGTACGGATCGATCCAATTCTTCGGGATCCTTTACCTCGTCCACACAAATTCCAAGATGCAAGCGTTCATGTTTCAAAATAATGATTTTTCTCTCTGGCAGAGCCACGCTGTGTTCCAGGCCGGTGAGCCTGGAAAAATCAATCACCGCGGTCGCGACAGCATCCAGTTCAAACCATCCCAGAAGCCAAGCGGGAGCGTTTGGAAATGGAGTTAAGGCAAGCGCAGGTAAAATTCGTTCGACTTCCGAGAGCATGAGCCCCAAGTCCATACTTCCCACGCAAAAAAACAGGAACGCTTTCTGCCGTGAGGTCGCCCGTCGGCTGGCCTGTTCGAGTGCGGAAGCAACGCGGGCCCGCAATTCTTCGGGTTTGGAGGGTTTGAGTAGAAAATCGTCGGCTCCCAGGGCTAGGCAGTCCCGAGCGCGTTGACCTTCGGTGGAAAGGATTAATACGCCAATATCTTTGAGGGATTCATTTTTGCGGATAAAACGCAACACTTCGTCGCCATCCATTTCGGGCATGGATAGATCCAGAACCACCGCATCAGGCTTGGATTCCTTCAAACGAGCGATGGCCTCGATCCCGTTCATCGCGGTACTTAGCTGGTAATAATTTGAAAGCGCCGCTTTTTGGAAATTAAGTACGGCGATCGAATCATCGACTAAGAGAAGACTGGCTCGTTCGCTCACTTTGGGTGCAGGCATTCACAAGACCTTTGCAGAGGTTTCGACTGCCCTTAGGCAGCATAAAACTGAGCTTCAGGCTTATAATTGCAAAGGGAGTGCCAAGGATGACAATCCTGAAATATGATTTAAAATTAAGCTTAAATCGACGCTACAAGGGACAAATGTAAAGAAATTAACGTAAAAATGTAACGGCGTTACGTGTAACGTTACAGGTCTATTTCAAGACCTAGAGGCTCTGAAAAGTTTTATAAGTATTCGGGCTCAATAGTATAGTTGAGGGCATTCTGAAATTTCAAAAGGGACTCATGAACAGCTCGTCACCTAAGACTGAAGCAGTACAGGAACCCATGCCGGCAAGGCTGAAACTCATCAGCTTCAGCGTCCTGGGCCTTAGCATCCTTGCCGTGGCAGGATTAAAAATGCTGACCTATCGGCGAGGCTACTATTCCATCGACTTAGCGCTTTACAGCAACATGCTCTACAATGCCGCATTTAGGGGTCGTGGACTTTTCACACAAACTCAATTCTTGGGGATGGGATATTCCAGCTATCTGAACGACCACTTTGCACCCAGCCTCTATTGTCTAGTTCCCTTCTTCCGCTTAGATCCCGATCCCCGCTTACTCCTATTGATTCCCTGTTTTTCTTTTCTTCTCAGTGCTTGGTTCATCTATCAAATCGCGGAAAGGGTCCTCGGTAGGAACCTTTGGGCCTATCTCGCTGCGCTTGGATTTTGCCTCGCCCCCACCCAAATCTGGCTTGCCGTCGACATTCCGCATGGATTTCATCACGATTGCCTTATTCCCTTGATGGCATTTGCAAGCATTTTGGCCTGGCAGCAAAATTCAAAGTTAAGCTTTTGGATATGTCTGATTCTGTTTTTAGGATTACGGGAGAATTTGCCGTTTTATGCCGCCGCAGTGGCCTTTCTGGCAGCTCGTCGAAAAATCATTCCATGGTCGACTGCAAAAAAAATCTTAATTCTATCGGCTCTGTTTTTCCTCGCGGCACTTTGTTATGGATTCTGGAGTGGGCATAACAATCGAAGCTTTGAACGTGCTTGGGATCTCATTCAAACGATTCCAAGCGCTGGCACGCTTGCTCACCTATGGGATTGGCGCTGGCTTCTCTATTTTTGGCCAGTCTTCGTTTGGTGTCCAATTTATTGCATTCCGGTCCTGGCGGACCTGGTTTTAATGGTACTCGCGGGAGAATATGGATCCAATTGGCATTCCTTTCCCAGCTTGACTTTATTATCGCTTGCCTGGATCGATGCACTTCATATCATTAGGGGGAAAGGTAAATTCTGGTCGATGGAATTAAGGAAATCGATATGGCTACTCATTGCCTTAAGTCTCATGTGGGGCTTGGGGAAAAATATTGAAATATTTGCTAAAGGCCTTGAAACGACCTGGGAACGACCGGCGCGCTACGCCGACGCAGAAGTGTTGGCGATGCAGGCACTGATCCCCCAGGACGCAGTTCTTGCCACGGCCACCGACCTCCTGCCACGTTTTTGCAATCAAGAGAAGCTTCTCTGGATTTACCAATGGGATTCTGCCGACTACGTCCTGCTCAATCTTCCAGAGCGTAGCTGGACACCTACGCTTATGGACGCGGACACCGTTGCGTCGATATTAGCTAATTTGAAAGATGGACAATTTCAAATGATCCAGGAATCCCCGGGCGGTTTGCTGCTTTTGAAACGGCTTGTGAAAAGCAAATAGGCATAAGCTTTCAAAAATCCTGGATCAAAACCAATGGGTCAGCCTCGAAGTTATGCGCACGGTTTAGCGGCACCGAGGCTTTAACTACGGTTACCCTAAGCTAGGGAAAAATTGGCGATTTCAAAAAAAATATTAGGAAATGAAAGGGTGTCGTTATACTTCCGTCGGCTTTAGCCCTTCTCGTTTCGACGCTCCTAAAAGATCGTGATCGGATGAAAGAAGGTGAGTACAACCCATTTCCAACGCCGTCGCCAGGTGAATTCAATCCAGAGCGCGTAAATTTTGGTTCATGGCAAGATGTGTAGCTCGCGTCAAAATCTCTTGTTTTAAGAGATGTCAACGACTTTGCCGCCGACTATCTCGCTTCTTGAAAGAAATGATTTTTCACGTATACTCCAATGTCAAATGTTACCGAATTGGGGAGATCCCGATCGCTCGTCAATTCCTGCCTTGCAACATTTTCACAAACATTTGGGTTTGAAGAAAATGCCGAAAAATGAATTAAAAATTCTGCTGGTATTGGCGGGCATTCAGTTCCTAATTTTTATAGATTTTGAACTCATCATGCCTTTAGGCACCTATATCGGCCCAAATTTAGGAGTCAACGCAAGTCAACTTGGCGAGCTTGTCTCGGCCTATACCCTTGCCGGCATGCTTGGAGGCTTCATCTATTCCCATGTCGCTGATCGTTGGGAAAAAAGGGCCACTCTATCCTGGCTGATGGCTGGTCTTGCGCTGGGGACGCTTTTTTGTGGGCTTGGGCATAGTTATTTCGAACTCCTCGCGGCACGTGCTCTGGCAGGCTTGATGGCTGGACCTGCCTCGGCCAATCTAGTGGCAATTGTCAGCGATGTAGTGCCTGAGGAGCGTCGTGGCCAAGGTATGGGGATCGTCATGTCAGGCTACACTGTCGCCTCGGTTCTAGGCATTCCTATGGCCGTATACCTCGCAAATCTGGATGGTTGGCGGCCGCCTTTTATTGGCGTGGCCCTCTTAGCTGCCGCTGTCATTCTCATGGCTCATGCCATCCTGCCACGCATTGAGCGACCGCAGCCTCGACCCGAACAGCTCAATCTCAAAAGTTCATTACGACCCCTCTACCTTCAAATACCGGTCTTATTGGCTTGGGCGGGTACTGCACTATTAATGCTGGGAGATTTTGCCTTTGTCCCATTTCTCCCCACCTATATCACCGCCAATCTGGGCCTGCCTAAAGCCGATTTAGGCCTCATTTACGGAGCGGGAGGTTTAACCACACTCTTTACGTTCTTAGTTGCTGGCCGTTTGGTGGACCGTTTTGGCAGCTTTCTCGTCTATGGAATTTCCAGTGCCTGCGCCATGGCCGTCCTATACGTTTTCTTCTTTGCTGCTCCAACACCGGCAACCTTAATCTTTGGTATTGGATGTATGGTGGCCCTCTTCTTATTCAATGCGCCTCGGATCATGGCCGCCATGACGCTCTTCAGCAAATCCGTCTCTCCCGAGCAACGCGGCGAATTTTTCTCTTTGCAAACTGTGATCCAAAATGGCGCTGTCGGTGCAGGCTCGCTTCTGGGCGCCCACATTATCAGCGGTGCTCCAGGAGAAAAAATTCTTGGCATGTCTCATCTGCTTTTACAAAATTGGACGGCGGTTATCATCGCGTTAGTTTTAATTTGGTATTTGGAAGTTGCAGTCAAAGGTATGAAAATTTAATAAGCAAAATGAATGCATTTCTTATAAGTACAGGCCATCGAAATTTAAACGGGTCGTCCTCTTACATTAATATGAAAAACTTTCCGATAAACTCGGAACTCGTAACTCCGTTTCGCGACCCACAGACCTCAAAGTAATATAGCCCTCTGGCAAAATTAGTATAAGCCGATTCTGGCATTGCAACGGTTTGCCAAAGAGAATTTCGATTGCCGGGGACACTAAAATTTCCGACGCAAATCATGGATTCTGTATAGATTCTGAGAGTCAAGGAGTCTACCGCCCCCTCAAAAAGAATTTTGAAGCTACTTGGGCCATGGGGACTCGGATTTAAATCGGGCAGGGCCTTATCGATGACGATGGGGCCATCCAGGCTGGAACTGGAACCTAGATAGTTGAACGCGCCCACTTTAGTGGCCGAGAGATTCGAAGGTTCATTCGTTAGAACTAAAGTCACCGGACCTTCACGATGGGGCGGACTGATAATCTCCACACGGGTCGGACTTAAGAAGACGACGCTTACGGCAACCCCGCCCAAACTGGCGGTCATACCGCTGCTAAATCCCGTGCCGCTGATCACAATCGTCGTTCCACCCGAAATGGGGCCTTCTGTGACGCTCAGAGACCCTATTTTAGGGCTCGATTGAGGCGTTGCGGTGGCCAGCGGGGCTGGCGTCGGAGTATCACTAGAACTGGGTACGGCCAGGGTGCTCGTGGAAGCGAGGGTAACGCTGGCGCTTGACGTCACAAGCAATGTGGGACTTGGACTGGAACTCATCGTCGTGCTTATGCTGATCGTAGTTGTTGGACTGGGACTCTGGGTCGATGTCGAAAGAATCGTCGGAGAATCGCTTAAGGTCGTCGACGGCGACGGAGTCAAAGTCGTCGTGGGACTTTCGCTGGGATTGACCGTAAAGCTTGGGGTCGCACTCGCCACCACGCTCGGGCTCAAGGTATATGAGATTACTGGACTTGGACTGGATGAGGGGCTAAGCAAAACGGTTGGCGTCTCAATCGGGGTATGGCTAGAACTGGGGCTAGGACTTAGGCTGGGGCTCAAACTAGGACTATCCGTCGTTGTTGGCGACGCCGTTTGAGTTGCTGGTACGGTCTTCGTCAAAGTTGATGACCGAGTCTCAGTCGCAGTGGAACTCGTGCTTGGACTCATACTAGGACTGGAGAGAGGACTTTGGGTCCTCGTAGCTGACGCCGTTTGAGTTGGGCTCTCCGTCAGCGTCTGGGTCACTGATCGAGTTTCCGTCGTCGTGGGGCTAGTGCTCGGACTCATACTGGGACTGGAGATAGGGCTTGGGGTCCTCGTGGCTGACGCCGTTTGAGTTGGGCTCTCCGTCAGCGTCTGAGTAGCGGATCGGGTCTCCGTCGCACTAGGACTTGAACTCATGCTTGGGCTCGCGGTCAGAGTTTTTGAAGCTGTGGGACTGGGACTCAGCGTCATACTAGGCGTAACGCTAAGCGTTGGGCTTGGAGATTGACTTGGACTCGGTCGCATCGTTGTGGAGGCACTAGGACTGGGGCTTGGGGTTCGAGTCAGAGAAGGAGAGGCAGTCGGGCTAGCTGTTTTCGAGGCAAGGACAGCGGTTGGACTGGGACTGAACGTATGACTTGGAAGTGTCAAACATGTTGCGTTGCCACCAATCGTGTTCCAAATACTTGAAACATAAGTGGAAGTGTAAGGGAGCGCCTGGCCAATATCCCACATTCCGATCCCTTTAAAGCCCTTGGAAAGAGCCCAATTGATCTTGTCGCAATAGCTTTGCGATGTATCGACGGCTACTTGATTTCCATCGGTCCAGGTATAAAGTTGTTCGGCCTGCGCACTTTGGTAGGCACCTGCAGTTCCATTTTGAATGGCCGTCAGGACATCAATCTCCGTGCCGGCATTGTAATCATTCACATAGAGAGGACAGGCTAAGATCAGTTTGTTGATTGGAAAAGTCCCGATGCTACCGTTCGTAATCTGAGCCGTGTCCCCCTTAAGATCCACTTCATAGGTATTTCCGGCGCAATTCGTTCCGTTGGGTTCGCCGCCCAAGGGACCGTTATAAACGTCCGTATAGTAGTCGTAGCCCATAATAATTCCGTAATCGACAAAGGCGCCGATCGTGAAAAAATTCCATCCGCAGACATCGGAGCCAGCACTGATCGTAAAGGAAAGGGTTCGAGGCAGATTGTCGACGCTTGAATTCGACATCGATTTAATCGCCGTATAAAGCGCCTGCATCATATTGGTCGCTTGGGTTTCTTGACTGGCATCAGGAAATTCCCAGTCAATGTCGACACCATCGTAGCCATAACTGGAAACGGTATTGGTGACGTTGCTAACAAAATTCGCCAAATTGGCGGCTTCGGAAATTGTAGGGAAAGCCCCGCCTTGGCCGCCGCCGCCGATAGAAAGAAAGCAGCGCACCCCGTTGCTATGGGCTGCAGAAATCAAGGACGCGCCTTTGGCCCCGCCCCCTGAAACATTTAAGGTGCCATCGTTATTAGGGATGGCAAAAGCATCCCCCACTTGAGTTAGGTCGCTCCAGGGAATATCGGTGGATAAGTTAATGCTCTGGTTGTTTGCATTTTGGGTACTGTAGCAATATCCAAGAACTTGATAGGGGGGCTTCGCCCAAGACCTGGCGGCCATGGCCAGAAACAAAAATACTGCTGTTAAAAATTTCAAAGATAAATTTCTTTGCAACGACTTCCTTGGCTCCCCAAATTTCATCGCTGCGCTACTTTTGTCTTGAACTACCATTTCAAACCTTGCGATTGGGCAGGGATGTTCAGCTCGAGCGAGCAGAACTAATTCCTAGTGTGCATGTCTTAGTTTCGCTGCTTTGAAAGACGTTAGTTCCAAAACACAAAATCTTGTGCTGCTTCCTGATAAATTTTAAATTTATTTAACCGGTTAAACCTGCGCATTATGGCATCAGTTTATCTTATTTTCTGCCTCTAGCGATCCTTCCCTTCTCGTTACAAAGAGAACGCTTTAAACGCAAAAAAGGCGTACCGCTTGCGCGATACGCCTTTTTTGATTTTAATCCCGGCATCGACCTACTCTCCCACACTGCTTCCAGTGCAGTACCATCGGCTCAAGAGGGCTTAACTGCCGTGTTCGGAATGGGAACGGGTGTGACCCCTCTGACATTAACACCGAGAAACTGTTCGACAACTTGGGTAGTTGTGCTTCAGGCCTAAGCCATCAGCTAAAAAAAGACATTTTCACCAAAAGCGTAATGTGAAAAATTTGATCATATGGTCAAGCCTCACGACCTATTAGTACCGGTTAGCTGAACGTGTTGCCACGCTTACACCCCCGGCCTATCAACCATGTAGTCTACATGGGGTCTTAAGAGGATTGCTCCTGGGAAACATTATCTTGAGGTCTGTTTCACGCTTAGATGCATTCAGCGTTTATCAGCACCGAACGTAGCTATCCAGCCATGCCACTGGCGTGACAACTGGGACACTAGAGGTTCGTCCATCCCGGTCCTCTCGTACTAAGGACAGGCCCTCTCAAGTTTCCTGCGCCCACAATAGATAGGGACCAAACTGTCTCACGACGTTTTGAACCCAGCTCGCGTACCACTTTAATCGGCGAACAGCCGAACCCTTGGGACCGACTTCAGCCCCAGGATGTGATGAGCCGACATCGAGGTGCCAAACCTAGTCGTCGATGTGAACTCTTGGACTAGATCAGCCTGTTATCCCCGGGGTAGCTTTTATCCGTTGAGTGCCGGCCTTTCCACACAGAAACCGGCAGATCACTAAGCCCTGCTTTCGCACCTGTTTGACTTGTCAGTCTCACAGTCAAGCTCCCTTATGCCTTTGCACTCGATGCGCGATTGCCGACCGCGCTGAGGGAACCTTGGGGCGCCTCCGTTACACTTTAGGAGGCTACCGCCCCAGTCAAACTGCCTACCAGACACTGTCTCCGCCCCAGATAATGGGTGCGGGTTAGAATTCCAAGAAAACAAGGGTGGTATTTCAACGTTGCCTCCACGATGCCTAACGACACCGCTTCAAAGGCTCCCACCTATCCTACACATGCCTTCCCAGAACACCATGTCAAGCTACAGTAAAGCTCCACGGGGTCTTTCCGTCTTATTGCGGGTATTTCGTATCTTCACGAAAGCTCCAAGTTCGCCGGGCTTAATGTCGAGACAGTCAACAGATCGTTACTCCATTCGTGCAGGTCGGAATTTACCCGACAAGGAATTTCGCTACCTTAGGACCGTTATAGTTACGGCCGCCGTTCACCGGGGCTTCGATTTAAAGCTTCTGAGCTTGCGCCCATGACCTCACCTCTTAACCTTCCGGCACCGGGCAGGAGTCAGCCCCTATACATCCACTTACGTGTTTGCAGAGACCTGTGTTTTTGTTAAACAGTCGCCTGTCGCTCTTCACTGCGGCCCCCCAAAGCTTTCAGGCGTATAGCCTGTAACCTTAAAGGGCACCCCTTCTTCCGAAGTTACGGGGCGAGTTGGCCGAGTTCCTTGACACTAATTCTCCCGATCACCTTAGGATTTTCTCCTCGCCTACCAGAGTCGGTTTGCGGTACGGATAGCTGTAAAACTCACTACGAGGGTTTTCTTGGCAGCGTGGAATCAGGCACTTTGCTCCAGTTTCCCGGATCGCACTCACCTCTCGGGGATAGCTGTTGCGCGGACTTACCTACGCAACACCCCTACAGGCTTGGACCACAACTTCCAGTCTGTGGCTGCCCTGTCCTCCTGCGTCACCTCTTAGTTGATAACGCGTTACAGTTAGTAGCAGAATATCAACTGCTCATCCATCGACTACGCCTTTCGGCCTTGTCTTAGGGTCCGACTTACCCTGAGAGGATTAACCTAGCTCAAGGAAACCTTAGGCTTGCGGCGTACAGGTTTTTCACCTGTATATGACGCTACTTATTCCGGCATAATCACTTCTGGTTTGTCCACCAGTCCTTTCGGTCTGGCTTCATCCTATAACAGAACGCTCCTCTACCACTCCCCCTTGCGGGGAAATCATAAGCTTCGGTGACACGTTTAGTCCCGGGTATTCTCGGCGCAAGATCGCTTGACCAGTGAGCTATTACGCACTCTTTAAATGATGGCTGCTTCTAAGCCAACATCCTGGCTGTCTGAGCAATCTCACATCCTTGGTCACTTAACGTGTACTTTGGGACCTTAGCTGTATGTCTGGGCTGTTACCCTTTTGACCCTGGAGCTTATCCCCCATGGTCTATCTGCCGAGATGAACTTTCATCGCATTCGGAGTTTAACTAGGTTTGGTAACCGGTCAAGGCCCCTAGCCGAATTAGTGCTCTACCGCCATGAAATACATACTCGACGCTAACCCTAAAGTTATTTCGAGGAGAACCAGCTATTACCAAGCTCGATTAGCTTTTCACTGCTTGACGCACCTCATCCGAGATTTTTGCAACAATCATCAGTTCGGTCCTCCACGGGGTGTTACCCCCGCTTCAACCTGGACACGCCAAGGTCGCCTGGTTTCGGGTGTGCGAACTGCAACTGAACGCCCTGTTCAGACTCGCTTTCGCTTCGGCTTCGCACCAAACGGTGCTTAACCTTGCTGCAGCCCGCAACTCGCCGGATCATTCTACAAAAGGCACGCTGTCATCCTGTTAAGCAGCGCCTGCCCGAAAGCAGGTAAGACTTAACATAGGACTTCAACTGGTTGTAAGCATGTCGTTTCAGGTACTATTTCACTCCCCTCTCGGGGTGCTTTTCACCTTTCCCTCACGGTACTCTTCACTATCGGTCACTTAGGAGTATTTAGCCTTGCGACGTGGTTGCCGCAGCTTCCCACGAAATTGCACGTGCTTCGTGGTACTTGGGAGTAAATTCTAGGAAGACAGGTCCGCTTTCGCGTACGGGGCTATCACCCTCTATGGCAGGCCTTTCCAGGCCTTTCCACTAGCGTCCTGCTTTGTAACTTCCCCGGGGCTCCGTAACGCCCCGCAAACTCGTCCCGCAACACCCAATGCACAACGCCTACGGGCTTGACATGCATCAGGTTTAGGCTGTTCCGGATTCGCTCGCCACTACTACCGGAATATATTTTCCACCAGGTACTGAGATGTTTCACTTCCCTGGGTTCGCTCGACGTACCTATGTATTCAGTACGACGTCATGGGGGTTTACCCCATGTGGTTTCCCAATTCGGAGATCCCGGCATCAACGTTTATTGACAACTCCACCGGGCTTATCGCAGTCTGTCGCGTCCTTCATCGCCTCTAAGTGCCAAGGCATCCTCGACACGCTCTTTGTAGCTTGACCACATGATGAAATTTTTCACAAATTCCACCACATTATCTTGTCATTTTTTTCACATTACTTACTTGATCGAGATAATCGCATCGTCAAATGCGTTATCTGGCGCTTTTGGTTCTTTCGTCTTTTTTCTAACTTACCCAAATTGTCAAAGAACACAAAAGCTTCGCTCTCGCGAAGCTTAAGCGAGCAGGACTTGCCTGCTCTATTTCGTCCGACCTCTTAACAACGAGGCGGAAGAAAATCTTGTGGAGATGACCGGGATCGAACCGGTGACCTCCGCCTTGCAAAGGCGGCGCTCTCCCAACTGAGCTACATCCCCGCATTCAGGCGAAGGGCGCGTTCGTCACGCATACCTTCAATCCGTCATCTAAGATGGTGGGCCATTCTGGGCTCGAACCAGAGACCTCACGCTTATCAAGCGTGCGCTCTAACCAGCTGAGCTAATGGCCCAATCCTTACAAAAGACCGTTTAATCGGTCGCTGAAAACCAGACAAGATTTATTGTAAAACGGACTGACCTAGTGAGTCTGAATAATTCAAATCCGAAGATTTAATTTATTAGTACTCCTTAGAAAGGAGGTGATCCAGCCGCACCTTCCGATACGGCTACCTTGTTACGACTTCGCCCCAATCATCTGCCATACCGTAGCCGGCTGCCTCCCTTGCGGGTTAGCGCACCGTTTTTTGGTACAACAAACTTTCGTGGCGTGACGGGCGGTGTGTACAAGGCCCGGGAACGTATTCACCGCGGCGTGCTGATCCGCGATTACTAGCGATTCCGGCTTCATGAGGGCGAATTGCAGCCCTCAATCCGAACTGGGGCGTACTTTAAGGATTAGCTCCACCTTGCGGTCTTGCAGCCCTCTGTATACGCCATTGTAGCACGTTTGTAGCCCTAAACATAAAGGCCATGAGGACTTGACGTCATCCCCACCTTCCTCCCGGTTGTCCCGGGCAGTCTCTCTAGAGTTCCCAGCATAACCTGATGGCAACTAGAGATAGGGGTTGCGCTCGTTGCGGGACTTAACCCAACATCTCACGACACGAGCTGACGACAGCCATGCAGCACCTGTGTATGTGTCCCTTGCGGGAAGCCGTACTTTCATACGGATGTCACACCATGTCAAGTTTAGGTAAGGTTTTTCGCGTTGCATCGAATTAAACAACATGCTCCACCGCTTGTGCGGGCCCCCGTCAATTTCTTTGAGTTTCAATCTTGCGATCGTAGTTCCCAGGCGGAGTACTTAATGCGTTAGCTTCGGCACTGAAGGGGTCAATACCTCCAACACCTAGTACTCATCGTTTACAGCTAGGACTACCAGGGTATCTAATCCTGTTTGCTACCCTAGCTTTCGCACCTCAGCGTCAGTTTCGGACCAGAGAGCCGCCTTCGCCACGGGTGTTCCTCCAGATATCTACGCATTTCACCGCTACACCTGGAATTCCGCCCTCCTCTACCGAACTCAAGTCTTACAGTATCAGATGCAATTCCTGGGTTGAGCCCAGAGCTTTCACACCTGACTTATAAGACCGCCTACGCGCCCTTTACGCCCAGTAATTCCGGACAACGTTTGACACCTCTGTATTACCGCGGCTGCTGGCACAGAGTTAGCCGTGTCTTGTTCTAGTGGTACCGTCACTTCTCCGCGCTGTTAACACGGAAATCGTTCTTCCCACTCCAAAGAGGTTTACAATCCGAAGACCTTCATCCCTCACGCGGCGTTGCTCCATCAGGCTTTCGCCCATTGTGGAAAATTCCCTACTGCTGCCTCCCGTAGGAGTCTGGGCCGTGTCTCAGTCCCAGTGTGGCCGTTCACCCTCTCAGGCCGGCTACTGATCGTTGCCTTGGTGGGCCATTACCCCGCCAACTAGCTAATCAGACGCGGACTCATATTCAAGCGCCAGGTCTTGCGAGCCCCGGCTTTTACCGCAACCAGATGATACTGGTCGTGGTCATATTCGGTATTAGCCAACCTTTCGGCTGGTTGTCCCAAACTCAAAGGTAGATCATCCACGTGTTACTCACCCGTTCGCCGCTAACCAGGAGTTGCCCCCTGATCCGCTCGACTTGCATGTATTAGGCACGCCGCCAACGTTAGTCCTGAGCCAGAATCAAACTCTCCATAAGAAGAATTCTTTCAAGCTCAAATTTCAAGCTAATGCAGACCGAAGTCTGCACCGTTATTACTTTATTTCATTGGACCCGTCTTACTGTCTATCTTGTCTGGTTTTCAAAGACCGATTGCGCGCTTATTTCATCGCGCTTTTGCGGCACTAGTCCGCCTGTCGTCATCTATTCCCTAAACTTAAGTAGATACTCTCTCGCTCAGGGGAACGTAATTATAGTCAGATCGAGATATTAGTCAACAATATTAAATAATTTCTCGTTTTAACCTGCCCGAAACCATGCTCCTGAAAACCATTGAATTTAAAGGATTTTTAGAGGGAATGCTCGAAAAATCAATCAAATTGGGCAATTATCTTTGCGTCTTTGTAGAGGCGTTCGAGCTGATAATGCCCTCGTACATCATTTACAAACACATGCACCATGACATCAAAGAAATCTAAAAGAATCCAGTCGGTGTCTCCACCGATTCCACGATCACGATGCGAAGTTTTAATTCCCTGCTTCATCAATTCTTTTTCAACACTATCTGAAACTGCACGCAGATGCGTCGTCGAACGTGCGCTTGCAATCACCATGAAATCTGTGACAGGTGATTTTTCTGCGACGTCAAGTACAAGAACATCAAAAGCTTTTTTATCAACGGCTGCTTCCGCAGCAAACAATGCCAGACCTTTTGCATCAAGTTTTTTGGGGCCGGCCTTTTTTTTCTTTGCTGCAACTTTTTTTATCAAGCGAGAATTGCTCCTTGGAATCATTTGATCCCGGCTGCGTCGCCGCCAAGATCACAACTCAAACACAACACTGAAAGCTTCATTATCTAGCCAAGACCTATAATAACAATTTTTTAATGCCTTGTCTCCTAGTTGAGAGTTCCTGCGCCGTTTCATCTTGCCAGAAAGCCACGCGCTGGATCGATGCAGCAAATACAGGGCTTTCCGTCAGATTAGCCTAGGCCCAGACTCAATTGTTCAATATTGCGAAGGAATAATTTTCTGTGAATGGCGCAGGGCCCATATTTCAAAATTGCATCGCGATGAAATTCCGTACCATACCCTTTGTGTTGATCAAAGCCGTAGTTGGGAAATTCTTCATGCAGTGCCAGCATCCGTCGGTCCCGGGCAACCTTCGCCAGAATGGATGCGGCAGAGATGCACTTCTCTTTCGCGTCTCCCTTGATAATCAATTCCGTTTTTATCCCGAGCGCGGGATCGCGATTGCCATCCACCAAGGCTCGACTGGGTTTAATCGCTAGCGCTTCCAGTGCTCGACGCATACAGAGCAGGGAGGCTTGAAGAATATTAAGCTCTTCGATCTCCTCGACACTGGCCTCGGCAATCGCCCAAGCCACGGCATCCCGCTGAATCAGATCAAAAAGATTCTCACGCTGAAGGGCACTTAATTTTTTACTGTCATTCAATGCGAGGAGCGAGGCTGGCAAGAGTTCCGGCAATATCACGGCTGCAGCAAAAACAGGACCCGCCAGCGGGCCGCGGCCCGCCTCGTCAAAGCCCGCCGTCAGTTCAGGGGTCAATTTAACCAATTAATTTTTGGTAGCGTTTTGAAATCCATCCATTCCCCAATTTTACCAAACCTCGCTCCTCAAATCCCCGTGTTTCATAGTAACGACAAAGTCCAAGATTCTCCTTCATACAATCCAGACGACAACAGGTCATCCCCTGGCTGCGGATTCGAGCCTCGGCCCAGGACAAAATCCAAGATCCCAGTCCTAGTCCGTGCCAGGAAGATCCAATCGTCAGGCCATGAACATATCCAGCCAGGGGATCCCAGCCAGCTTCCCCCCAAAATACTGGATCGTTCCACTGCAGCCGTACCAAGCCAACCGCTTCCACCTTATGCTTGAAAAGATATATTTCGCTTTCGGAAATATGGCGATTGAGAAACTCTTTTCGCTCTTTGGGGGAATAGCGGAATGCGAGTGGTAAAAAGCCCTTCGATGAATTCCACGCGTCCCCTTCAGCTTGAATACGTAGAATCTCTTCAGAATCGAAGAGTTGAGCTCGTGTGGCAACTAAATCATTGAAGTCCATGGATCTCCTCCACACTGCGGCTGCGTCGCAAGCGCAATTTCATTGGAGTCGGAGCTATTCTCAATAATGCATGCACTGATTTTAACGCTTTTCGTCTGAAACTAAAACGGGCTTCTCGCCCATTTTTTGGCGAAAAGCCCGTCTCGAACTCAGCTTCTTGAAAATTTAGGCTTTAGCGGCTGGCTTGGCCTTAGCTTTGCCCGCGTGTTCCGCAACCCTGGCGGCCTTTTCAGCAGCAATTTTCTCCCTCGCTACTTTCTGCTCCTCGGTTTCCGCAATCACTTCGGTCGTATCGTGAGCCAGACCTTTGGAATCCGTCGCTCGCATTTCAGCAATACGGCTATCCTTGGCACTCTTGCCCCGTAGGTGGAAGAGACGGGCTTTGAAGGCGACACCACGTTTGGTGACATCAACTTTAACGATCGACGGTGAATGGAGTGGAAAGACGCGTTCCACACCCACGCCATAACTGATGCGTCGAACGCGGAAGGTTTCGCGGCTTCCATCTTTGCCGCGAGAAATCACGACGCCTTCATAAATCTGAACGCGTTCCTTTTCGCCTTCTTTTACCTTGAGATGAACCTTAACGCTATCTCCGGCTTTGAAGTCGACCTTTTTACCCTTGGAATATTTGGCCTCCACCTGGTGGAGGATTGCCTGCAAGCCTTTCATAACTGACCCCTCTGCTGTTGGATGTAAGCTTTCTCTTCGTTGCTCAGCTCCGCCTTTTCAATCAGGTCGGGACGCTTTTTTAATGTGGCGAGCAGCGCCTGCTGTCTCCGCCATTTTGCGACCTCTTCATGATTTCCTGACATGAGCACTTCGGGAACTTTTCCCTCCGCCCCTTCCGCGGGACGTGTGTAATGCGGAAAATCTAAGAGACCATCATAAAAACTGTCATGTTTCGCGGAATCTTCATCCCCGAGAACTCCGGGCAACTGCCGCGTCAAGGCGTCGACGAAAACACAGGCCGCATATTCGCCGCCCGAAAGTACGTAGTCGCCGATAGAAATTTCTTCGTCGACAACGCTGTCCAGGGCCCGTTGATCAACACCTTCGTAGTGCCCACAGATGAGGATAAAGCCAGATTCCTTAAGAAGCCCCATCACCATCGTATGGTCCAAGGTCCGCCCTTGAGGACCCAGAAAAATTACTTTTGCATCTGGCTGCCCCATTTTGGCCATCTTCACGGCCTTCACAATGGGCTCAGCTTTCAAGACCATCCCGCCGCCGCCGCCGAAAGGAGCATCATCGGCAACCCGATGTTTCCCTTCACAGAAGTCTCGCAGACTCAACAATTCTAACTGGACAATTCCCTTTTCACGCGCCCGTCCGACCATGCTGGCGGATAGCGGCACCTCGACCATTTCAGGAAAGAGGGTGATCACCGAGAATTTCATACTTCCTCGCTCTCGTCAGGATGAAGACCTGGCAAAAGCTTGACCTTCAGCTCAGTTCCGATGCTGAGAATCACTTCATCCGTCATCGGAATCAAGTACGATTCACCCGTTTCCGGCTTAATCTCGAGGCAGTCGTTCGACCCCGTTTCAATCACAGCCGCGACATAGCCGAGGCGACCACGTTTTTCATCGATGACCAGCTTGCCGACTAAATCGGCAGCATAGTGTTCGCCCTGAGGTAAATCAGCAATGGCGTCTCGCTCGACCCAAAGCTCACTCGCGCTTAAAGCCCGTGCGAGTTCCAGAACTTCAAAGCCTTCAAATTTTACCGTACGTTCCGTGACTTCGATGAGATTCAATTCACGAAGCGATCCGTCGCGCAGCTTGAGTTCCACCTTCAGGGGAGTTTCAAGATCTATAAAGATTTCGGCTTTAAGCGCACCCTTGAGGCCATGCGTGCCAAAAACTTTTGCGGCGATTACTTTCAGGCTGCCTCGTTGATCTCAAGAGTCACGCGCGTATTTTTAACTGCGGCTGCCGCGCTGAGAAGGGTTCTGAAACTGCGCACTAAGCGCGCTTCCGATCCTGCAAATTTATTTATGTCAGCGCTATTCAGCGTCAAACTAATCGCTTCACCCTCAGCATCTTGACGTGACGTCAGCGCGCCGTCGGCGATATGATATCCCGTCTTTTCAAAAAGAAATCTGACGAAGGTTTCCACTTATTTTTTCGCTGCTGCCGCGGCTTTCGGAGCCTTCGCAGCTTTGGGTTTAGCGGCTGCTTTGGTGGCGGCAGCCGACGCAGCTTTGTTCGTGCTCCACTTGGCCCAAATGCCAGCGCCCTTCAGGAGACTCTTCACAGTGTCCGTGGGTTCCGCACCCAATTTAAGCCAGGCCAGGGTGCGATCTTCTTTCATCGCGTGCTTGGTTTCCTTGGCACTGATATCGACCATCCCCAAATTTTCAATGATGCCGCCTTTGTTAGCGCGCGATTTATCAATGATGACCAGGCGATAGACTGGGCGTTTGGTCGTTCCGGTACGTAAAAGGCGCATGCTGGTTGCCACAGACTTACCTCATTATAATAGTGTGAAAGCTGAGCCGAGGATCGGGATTGAACCGACGACCTGCGCATTACGAATGCGCCGCTCTACCAACTGAGCTACCTCGGCGAAAAAACCGGCAAGCAAACGCGGGACGGTTTTTTCGTACCCAGCACTACGCCGGATACTTCCTTGTTGTCGTCGTGCCTAAAAAATGGTGCCGGGAGACGGAGTCGAACCGCCGACACGAGGCTCTTCAGGCCACTGCTCTACCAACTGAGCTATCCCGGCAAGGTTGGCAGCTGTTTTCCAAAAGAAAACGGCCCCTTTTCAGGGGCCGTAAAATTTAACGAAAGTGGCAATTACTGTCAATGCCTAATTCGACCGCCGATCCACGACCATTTCGCTTCGTTTGAAGGTCGAGGCATAATGTTTCAGTTCATTGGCGATATCATTGATTTGTACAAAATGGGAAAGGTCCCGACGTTCGTTGGTAACGACGGACATCGTAAGAAGCATGATCGGAAACTTCAATTCCTCGCCCTTGCGACCTGCGATTGCAATGGATCCGCTTTCGCGATCAACCTTGTCGTAGTATTGCAGAACGAGACGATCAAAACTCTTAATGACTTCAGCGCAAATTTGACGATATTTGTCGGGCGTCGTCAGGATCAAGAAGTCATCTGAACCCAAATGTCCAACAAAATCAAGGGGATTTCCGAAATCCCGTGATTTTTCAAAGAGCATCATTCCCAGAAACTTAAGTACTTTATCCCCGCGGCTATAACCATATTTTTGATTGAAGCGGCGGAAGTTTTCCAAGTCAGCGTAAATCACCGCAATCTTGGATGCATCTTCCAAACGACGCTCAATCTCCTGTTGGATAAAAAAGTGATCAGGCAGTCCGGTGATCGGATGCAAACGCATATTCTTTTTTGCATCCTGATAAAACGCATCCATCTGAGCCTTAATATTAAAGGCCGAGAGATCACGGACCTTGCTTTTCAAGCCTTCATCTTGTAAAAAGGTCGAAGAAGTCACTAAATCGTTGATTCTAAGCTTGTTTTTCTCAAGCGTCTCTTTGAGCGCGATAATTTTCTTTACCATCGGTTTCGAAAATTTTCGATGACCCGAAGGCATACGCGTCGGCATGATCAAGCCGAGCGATTCCCAATAGCGGAGAGTCCGTTCCGACAATCCGCTTAACTTCGCCGTCGCTCCGATTCCTACAAGCTTTTCAACCACGGAAATACTCCAAAAAAACTAACAAACTTTCTTAAATTGTGCCCCGTAGGATTTGTTTTGGCAACTATTTTCTAGATAATGAATATGCTTTAAAAATAGCTGTTTTCAACGATTCCAGGAAGTCGAATCCCCCAACTATGTTATAATCCTTGCTCCAAAGCTTACCAAGGATCCATGGAAAACCCAGAAGCACCAAAAATCATTAAGTCGATACAGTCCCTCAATCCCCCCAAGTCCATGCCACGATGGAAGCGGGTGATGGCGTGGATCATCATCGGAGGCAGCTTCGGTGGTGCCATCGCCGGCGGAATCTTCGTCGCCTTCTTAAGAGATCTGCCGGGGCTCCCCAGCATCGACAACGCACCGACGCAAAGTCTCGCCACGAAAATTTATGACGTCAACGGCGCGCTGATCACGCAAATCGCGATGGAAAATCGGACCTTGGTTGAACTCAATCAAATTCCCGACAACTTAAAAAATGCCTTTATCGCTCTCGAAGACCAACATTTTTATTCGCATTGGGGAATCGACGTCGAAGGACTTATCCGCGCATCGTTCATTAATATTCTTCACGGCAAAACCATCCAGGGTGGATCGACCATCACCCAGCAACTCGCCAAGAATGTATTCTTAACTCCCGAGAGAACCTTCAGTCGCAAGGTCAAGGAAGCCTTGCTCTCGTTGCAGATCGAACGCGCCTATACCAAAGATGAAATTCTCAGGATGTATTTCAATCAAATTTATTTTGGCAACGGCGCCTACGGTGTCGAGGCTGCCGCACGAACCTACTTTGGAAAACATGCCTCAGAACTCGACCTCTCCGAATGCGCGACGCTCGCCGGCATTCCCCGCTCTCCCAATGTCAACAATCCAATCAACAATCCTGCGCGAGCTAAGCTACGCCGTGATACCGCCCTCAAAGCTATGCTGGATCTGAATATGATTACGCAAGCCCAACATGACGATGCTGCGAAAGAAGAGATCAAGGTTTTTAGCGCTGATCCAATTGTAGCCGCCTACTTTGTCGAGGAGGTACGTGAGGAGCTGGAAAAGACCTATGGCGCGACCGCGGTCTACCGTGGGGGCCTTTCAGTTTATACGACGCTCGATTTAACTCTGCAGGATTACGCCCAGGAAGCCGTTGAAGCGGGCGCTAAAGATGCTGAGGCCAAAGCGCTTCCCTATCTCGAAACTGAATTTGCGCTCAAAGAAAAACCGGTGCTTCAATGTGCTTTCATCGCCATGGACCCAAAAACGGGTGCGATCCGTGCCATGGTAGGCGGTCGGGACTTCAAAAAGTACCAGTTCAACCGTGCGACGCAGGCCCTGCGGCAACCCGGGTCGGCCTTTAAACCCTTTATTTACACCGCCGCTATCGATAATGGCTTTACGGCCGCAGACACAGTCCTGGATGCTCCGATTGTCTATCAGGGCGACAACGGGGTAGCTTGGAAGCCCGAAAACTTCGATAAAGATTTCAAGGGACAGACCACATTACGTAACGGACTTGCTTTTTCCCGTAACATTGTCACCGTAAAGTTATTGGATAAGATCGGCACCTACAATGCCGTGAATTATGCCCATAAAATGGGTATTAATTCGAAGCTGCCGCGGGATTTGACGCTGGCGCTAGGAACGGGTGAGGTGACCTTGCTTGAATTGGTCAATGGATACTGCACTCTGGACAATTTAGGTGTGAAAGAAGATCCCTGGATGATCATGAGTGTACGTGACGCCGATGGAAAATTATTAGAAGAAAACGCTCCGCACGCAGAGGAAGTACTTAACGCTAAAACAGCCTATATTGTCACGTCAATGTTACGAGGTGTCATTGACTACGGCACTGCCGCCAACGTGAGATCCTTGGGCTTCAAGAAAGTCGCGGCCGGAAAAACAGGGACCACCAGTGATTTTTCAGACGCATGGTTTGTTGGATATACACCCGATCTCGCGGCAGGGGTCTGGATGGGTTACGATCAGCGCCGACGCATCGGAAAACTTCTCACCGGCGGTGCGATCGCCGCGCCAGTCTGGACAGATTTTATGTTGAGGGCCACCGCCAATCAACCGGACAAAGAGTTCCCGGTGCCCCCCGGAATTGTCTTTGCTAAAATCTGCCAGGACAGCGGAAAGCCGTATGACGGAAAATGCTACAAATGGATTAACGAAGCGTTTGCGGACGCGGTCCCCGTCGTAGAAACGAGTGCGCCAGACGACAATATGGGTGACATTTACGACAAGGAATTAGGGGGTAAGACTGCGGCGCCCCAGGCCATCAGCAGTTCCGCGCAGCCCACAGCGGAAGCGCAACGACCTGACGGAGCCGGGGGTTACTAAGACAAGATAGTTCGGATGGTGTATTCGACGCCACTCTTTTCAAAGAAAGTGGTATCCTCCATCAAGCGGCCCGAGGGATCTGATACTTTCTTGATGACGATCCGGCTTAGCATTGAGGATCGCTTTTTAACAAGTTCGTAGTCAGCCGAACCCTCAGCGAAAATCTTAAGGTATTCATCGATACTCAGTTCTTTTTCTTCAAGGATTTCATCTGCCATTGAAAACCACTCCTAAAATCGTTCAACTGCTCATCAATCCCAGTGCAGGTCATGGCCGCGTCAACGCCGTCATCTCAGCCGCAACCCATCAATTCCGCGAACCCGAATGGAAACTTCTTGTCCACGTTCTGAGTGGTCCAGAAGAAGCTTATGTCCTTACCCAAGATGCGGTCCGCAAAAAACGCTTCGCGGTTATTGTAGCTGGCGGGGACGGCACGATCAATGAAGTCGCCCGAGCCTTGTCACGAAAAAAGACTGCGCTTGGCATCATCGCTGTCGGTACGGGTAATGGATTCGCGCGTGATCTCGGAATTCCCCTGAATCCAGTCAAAGCCTGCGCCGTCATCGCGGCCACAAAAATGGCTCAGGTGGATCTCGGATCGCTAAACGATGAACGCGTTTTTGTAAGTATCTGTGGAGCTGGATTTGATGCCTGGGCTGCCCGGAGAGCAAATCAACTCCGCTGGATCAATAAATTCTCGGGCTTTATGCGTTACCTGGTGTCCGGAGTTCTGGCCAGTCTAGAGTTCAAAGCTCCCGTGGTGAAAGTCAGCGTCGATGGGAAGACTCACGAAGGTCCCTGCCTCCTGGTCACCGTAGCCAATGGTGAGCAATACGGCTTTGGTGCCACAATCGCTCCGGGAGCCAGCCTCAGCGACGGAAAACTTGATATCCTGCTGTTGCCACCCCTTAACGTCATCTCGCTTTTACGCAATGCGATTCACCTATATTCCAAGAAGCCCCTGCTTGGCGCTACACGGCTTATCGGCAAAAAAATTCGCATTGAAAGCGTCGACAAAACCGATCTTCCGCTACATATCGATGGCGAAACCGTGGGATTAGGACCGGCGAACATTCGAATCCTTCCCCGAGCCCTCAAGGTCATCATTCCCTGATCAGCCTGCCTCTTCCATCCTCCGCCAGGCCATACGCATCGGCAATAGCACGGCAATAGCGTGAATCCCTAGTAAAATGACGGCACTCGCGATGAATATCAATGGATTCAGGGGTACCGTCATTTCCATATCATAGCGATGCAATTCATGCAGTGGCAGATAAAATAGAAAAATTTGGGCCATGACATACGATATGCTGCAGGCCATCACCAAAATACCTGCAGGACTCGTCGTCATTTCCTCGGGTTGGGAAACGTCGCGCTGCTGCCAGGCCAAGCCCAGGTAAGCCGTCATCGCCGTAATTCCTAGAGGACTTAAAATCATTAAAAGAAGCGCAAATCCATATTGGCGAGCTTCCGGTTGAAATGCGTGGATGCAGGAAAATATCAAAATAATATTAAGGAGCAGCAGGGGTGGAGCATAGGTCCATAGCCGGCTCATGAGCCAATCCCGGCGACGCAGGGGTGCCGAGCGCAAAATCCAAGCCCCCGAAGCCTCCACGCTTTCGATCGGAAAAATAAAACGCGTCGCTACTGAAATCAGAATTAACTGTGAAAATCCACATGCCGGTAAAAAAAGCATCCCCCGAAGTCCTGGATCGTCCTGAAACGGAAGACGATTCAGACTATAAAGAAATATTCCGCTAAGCGCGACCACGAGAATCAATTGAAGACGCAGGACGGGATTACGTAGCACCGAACTAAGATCCTTAACCCAAAGTAAGCGCCAGACCCCTCCTCCCCCCGCCCAAAGCCTTGACTGAGCTTTCCCTAATCTGCTGGCGCTCCCCATCAATTCCCGTGACGCCAGCCACGCCTTTAAAAATCCAGGAGCTGCACGCCGGACCAAGACAAGATAGAAAGCAAAGGCAAAGGTCCAAAGGATAAACGAGCGAAAAATTGCAGCTAGGGGATCGTGAAGCCAGAGCATCACCGAATCTGTCGCCAGGGCTATAGGATCGTAAAGTCTTGAAGAGGGAGACCATGTCTTTAAAAACTGCTCCAAGGTGACGGCGCTGTCGGGCCGCGTCAACTTTTCCGGTTGAATCATGCGTAAGAGAAATATCAAGGTGACGGCCATCATGGCCGTGGCGGCGCCAAAGCCCCCTTTTAATCGTTTTGCGGAGAAGCGCCGGGCCGCAGTCATCACAATCGCTGCTGCCGCGCTGCAGGCGATCCATCCCAAGGGAATCGGGGCTAGAATACTCCACAGAACGAATCCCCAGCTCGCAGCGGCCGCCCGTCGGAGTGCAAAGAGCAGGGGCGCCCAAAATGGCAGCAACATCCAAGAGGTCGCGAGCGCGCCCTGCCAATAGCGAAAAATAAAATACGTTCTTTCATCTAAGGGCCGGGAGAGAAACATCTCAGCGTCCGGGGCCGTAAAAAAACGCGAACTCAGAGCAATCACGGCTGAAAAAATTGTAAGCACGGTCAGGGCAAGAAACAAAAAATAGACGAGAGCACGGGTCAGAACTTCCCCGACTTCTTCCTGGATCCAAAAATATCTCAAAATGGGGCTGAAAATTGCATTCAAGAGAATTAAAAATCCAATAAATCCGAGCAACATCGCAAAACTTCGGCTGCGCTCCCCCCAGGTCGCCGTCCGCATCGAACGCAAGAGCGGCTTGAGCCAAGTAACACGAAGTAATTCCCCAGGACTCACGAGCGAACCTGTTTAAGAATTTCCTCCAGACCCAAGGCCTCTCCCTCTCCGGTGAGCTTCAAAAACGCGTCTTCGAGAGCCCCGCGTTCCCCACCGGCGAAGGCATGAATTTCGTCAACGGAACCGAGTGCCAGAAGTCGACCATTGAGAAGAATTCCCAGCCGATCGCAAAGTTTCTCCGCAATCTCCAAGGTATGAATCGAAATAAAGACAGTCATGCCTTCGTCGGCAAGGAGGCGGAGTAATTCCTTTACCTGGCGTCCACCTTTGGGATCCAGTCCCACCATGGGTTCATCAAGAATCAATACGGCGGGCCGATGCAAAAGTGCGGCGCACAAAATAAGTTTCTGCTTCATTCCGTGAGAAAAATTTCCCACCCGTTCATCCAGCCAATCTTCGAGACCGAAGGCCTTCAAAAGCTCCAATCCTCGCGCCGCAGCGTCCGCCGCCTTTAAACCGTAGAGCCCTCCACTCAGTTGCAGGGTCTCCCTCGCACTGAGATAGGGAAACAATTCGGGCCGATCTGGTACATACCCCAAGCGAGCCTTGGCACGTTCGGGCTCTTGGCTCATGTCGATCCCATCGATGAGGACCCGACCCCGATCTGGTTTCAACAAGCCGGTGGCCATCTTTATGGTCGTCGTTTTGCCGGCTCCATTGGGTCCCAGAAAACCAAAAACTTCTCCGCTACGAACGGAAAGATTCAGGTTGTCTACGGCGGCGAACTCGCCAAATTTTTTGCTTAATTCCTGGATCTCAATCACAGCGCCTCCCGAAGACTGCGCTCAAAGGATTCCGATTTCAGTGACTTTCCAAGTTGGTACTCAACAAAGCGTCGTAGAGCTTCTTTGGCCGGGAAAACACTGCCTGCCTGCCCTCCAAAGAGCCGCTGCAACGCTTGCCCACATCCTGCCCCTAGAGACATCCAGGAGCCTTCCGTACGGCAGTCCCCACAAAGTAAGCCACCTTCGCTCAAACTGAGGCGAGGACGTGCAAAGGGAGCCTCTCGTCGGCAGGAAACACAGGCATCCAAACGGGGCGCCCAACCCGCCAGAAGTAAAAAACGAGCCTCCGAACGCAATACCGCTTCATCCACGAATTCCGAGCAGGCCAAGTTTGAGAGCCCCATTTCCAAAGCGTCAAAAAATTCCGCGTGAACGGCCCCGGTCTCTTCCAAGGAATCGGCCAGTTCCAGTAAACGGTATCCGCCACCAATGCGTTCCAGATTATCAAGTAAGCTTGGCCAACTTTTCAAGGGCAACGCGCTTTCTAAAAAACCAAGTCCACTCGGGCGAGTCCTAAGAAGTGCCTCAAATTTACAAAACGGTTGAAGAGCGGAACCAAAACGCTGACGCGAAAGGCGGGAATTTTTTGCTAAGCAGGAGCATTTTCCCAGAGCCCGCGTATAGAGCGTTAGAATCTGGTCGGCTTCGCCATATTTGGTAGCGCGCAAAAGAAATGCATCGCTTTTCAGAGCCGCAGGCATCTCTAATAAAACGACTGCGTCAGGGCATCAGAAGATTCGATCGACTGGAAGGCAGCGCTACGCCATATTCTAACAATGGCCCCTAAAACGCCCAGGGCCAGGCAAATCTTCCCAAAACGGGAGACATTTTTGTCATTTTGACGGATATAAAGCGCCGCTAAAACAAAGGCTCCCCCAGGAAACAAAATGCAAAGAGGATAAATCAAAAAGCGGTTCCAGCTCGAAAAGCGGGGCAAGCTGAGGGCTGCCGGAGATTCCATTTCAGGTAGGACTAGCGGTACGCTAACGCTTGTCTTAACTTTTCTCGGTGTCATGATTTATCCGCTCCCAAGTTGATGCCAATATTTTTCAAAAAACGGCGATCCTTTTTCCAATCTTTGGCGACTTTCACCCAAAGTTTTAAAAAAACTTTGGCTCCTGCCAATTGTTCCAGATCCTTGCGGGCTTCCGAGCCAATTTGTTTGAGGCGCTGCCCCCCGGCTCCAATCACAATTCCCTTCTGGGATTCGCGCTCTACAAAAAGCGTAGCTTCAATTTCGTGAAGACCGTCTTCACGTTCGTGATAACGATCAATTCCAATGGCAAGCGCATGGGGGACTTCGTCCCGTGTAA